>JAAROH010007663.1_pt1 | contig 65294 bp, 63 predicted proteins | sample 7248631 | NCBI WGS metagenome assembly JAAROH01 (sample SAMN09772309, study PRJNA484901) | compost metagenome | isolation source: Vermicomposting unit | place: India | reverse complement strand
CTCTGCACTGTCCAGTTTTCAAGGTTCGAGATCCGCTGCCGTCAGGCGACAGCTTTAACACTTTATCATCCCAACCGGGGTGGTGTCAACTACCCATTTCATTCCGCCCGACCCAACTGGCACCGCAGCGGATTGCCCCGCTGGGGACGTCGTATAGTCTAGCTGAAAACCGGGCGGCTCGTCAACACCCCGTCACCGGCCGGGCTTCCAAGCCGCACCCACGGTCCTGCGGCCAGCGCCGCTCCGTGGCGTGCGGTAGCTATCTTACGACGCGCGGACCGGCCTGGTCAACACCCAAAAAGGGCTATTTGCGCACATGAGAAACGGGCGGACCCCCACAGCGGCGCCCGCCCGTCACTTCCCTTGTGCGTTACAGCACGACGACAAAGAAGAAAATCACCATCAAGGCCAGCCCAAGGGGCACACCGGTCCTGGCCCACTCCCGCGAACCGATCTTCAGCTTGCTGGCCGACACGATGTTGGGGATGTTGCCGGGAATCAGCATGCCACCGCTGATGAGCAAGCCCATCAAGACGGCTTTCACCTGTGCGGGCGCCATCGCCGGGCTCAGCTCCGCGGCGGTGAGCGTGGCGTTGTCCAGCACCGCCGAGAGCATGTTGATCCAGTAGAGGGCCGCGCTCGGCAATCCGAGCACATACCGGTCGATCAACGGCTTGAAGCCGTCCCCCAGGAACGTCAGGGCCATCACGAAGAGGTAAATCTTTAGTGCCCGCACAATGACGTCCTTGAAGGACTCGCCGTCCGCCGTCTGCTCGGTCAACCCAGGCCCTTCTGCCTGCGCCGCGGCCTCCTGCCGCCCGCCCTTCAGGAAAACGGCGCCCAGGATCCCCAGCGCGACCACCGTCGGAATCACGTAGATGCCAATGGTGCGCATCAGATACCAGAAGTCGCCGCCCATCTTCGAGATCGCGATCGTGGCCAGCGGCTCTCCCAGCGGGGTCAACGCCGCGCCCAGGCCGATGCTGAAACAGGCCAGGATGACCAAGTTGACCTCGGTCTTCCGGTCGAGCCGCATGGCGCCGACGACCTCCACCAGCACCAGCGAGGCGATGATGGCGGTGATGACGCTGGACACCAGGCCGAGAATGGTCACCACCAGGAACACAAACACCGGGAACGGCACAACCCTCAGGATCGCCCGGATGCCCGCCTGCAGCTTCGTCTGCAGCAACTTGAACAGGATGCCGGCGATCAGGACCGCCGCCGTGATCATGATGGGCTCCTCCAGGGCCTTCATGATCAGGTGCTGGTCCATGATGCCGCTGACCAGCGCGGCCGAAACACCCATGATGAAGAGGAAAATCTCCAGCTGGTGTTCGACGGCCTTGAACGCAAACGGCAGGATCAGAACCAGAAGCAGGATGACCACAAGCCCCGGGATGGCATACGTATCTGCCACGAGTCTGTCCTCCTCACCCCGAATCCTCCACCATCATAGGACTACATCGTTAAAGGGGCAAGTGGCCTTTTCAGGCGATCGCGAAGGCACGCTAGAGCGCCCCGACCCACCGCTGGCCCTGGTTCAGGCTGCGGCTCCGGCCCATGAGCGCCAGCACGTCCTCCCGGCCGTAGCGCTCGCGGAACAGGCTCCAGTAGAGGAACTCCTCCTTCGACGCGAAGGGAAGGCCCTTCGGGCTTCGCGCGCGGCGGAAGGCCGCGTCCGGCACCGCCTCGGCCGCGTAATGCTCCAGCAGCTGTGCGATCCCCGCACCGATGGCGAACTTCTGCTTCTCCCGCCAGACGATGGCCGGCGGCAGATACTGCTCCGCGACCCGCCGCAGAATCCACTTGCTCTCGCCGTCCCGGCGCTTCAGGCGGGGGTGTATGCGGAACGCAAAGTCCACCACGGCCTGGTCGGCAAACGGCATCCGCGCCTCCACGCCGTGGACCTGGGTCATGCGGTCGACCCGCTGCAGGTTGCAGTTGTGCATGGCCGCCGTGATCTCGTACAGCTCGGCCCCCAGTGCGCCCGCATCGCGCTCGAACTCGGTCAGGTAGTCATATCCGGCGAAGAGCTCGTCGGCGCCCTCGCCCGAGAGCACCACCTTCACGTGCCCGGCGGCCAGTTCCGCCACATAGTAGGTCGCGACCGCGCTGCGCACGAGCGCCGGGTCACACGACTCCAGGGCGTCGACCACCCGCGGCAGGACGGCGGTCACCTCCTTTTCCGTGAGCACCCGCTCGTGGTGAATGGTACCCAATTCCCCGGCCACCATGCGCGCCTGCTCCAGGTCCGCCGAGCCTTCCAGCCCCACAGCAAACGTATGGAGTTCGCCTTCCGCGTGCTGCCGCGCGATGGCGGTGACCAGGCTGGAGTCGAGCCCGCCGCTCAGCAGGCAGCCCACCGGCACGTCCGCCGCGAGCTGCTTGCGCACAGCGGCGTGGAGCAGGCGGTCCAGGGCCAGGACGATTTGGTCCGGGTCCGCCAGTTCGCCGGTGTGCGCCGGCAGCCGCTCGTAAGGCTCCAGGGGCTCGCCGGCGCGCCAGCGGTGGCCGGGCGGAAACTCGCGTACGAAGCGCGTCTCCCCGACCAGCGCCTTGATCTCGGAGGCGAAGAGGACATTGCCCTCCTCGTCCTCCCCCCAGTACAGCGGCTGGATGCCCAGCGGGTCGCGGGCGAGGAAAAGGCCCACCTCCTCGCCCCAGATGGCGATCGCGAACATCCCGTCCAGCCGCTCCACGCAGGCGGGGCCATACTCCTCAAACAGGTGCACCACCACTTCGGCGTCTGACTGGGTCCGGAACGCATGGCGCCCCTCGAGCTCTCGCCGAAGGGCGCCATGGTTATAGATGGCGCCGGTCATCGCCAGCCAGAGGCTGCCGTCCTCGTTGGACAGCGGCTGGCCACCGCCCGCTACATCGACGGTGGCCAGGCGCACATGCCCCAGGCCGAAACCGGCCGTCGCCGTCCAGATCCCGCGACCGTCGGGCCCCCGGTGCGCCTGTTGTTCCAGCATCCTCACGATGCGGGCCTTGTCAGGTTTGCCGAGGATCCCAGCGATCCCACTCAAAGCAGCGACCTCCTCCTTACACGATCTCTACTGCGAGCAGCAGGGCGATCCGCTCCGCTTCCGTCAGAACCCGGCCCGAGCGCCGGTCCACGGCGCGGCAGGCGCCGTCCGTGAACCGCACCGCCACCTCACCCCGCGCGGCCGGATTACCCACCAGGTGCGGGGCATCGAGCAGGCCGGTGCGCACCGCGGCAGCCAGCGTCGGCGCGTGGGTGAGCGGATCTTCCACCCCGGCAGGCGCCAGACCGGCAATCGCCTCCAGCAGCAGCTTCGCCTCCTGCACCAGCTCGGCCTTCCGGGCCTGAACCGCCTCGTCCCGGGTCATGTCGGGCAGCCCCTGCAGGGCCAGCTGGATGGCACCGTTGACCACATGGCAGCCCTCGATCACGTCCTCCGCCGTAGCGGCATGGTGGTACTCGGAGTGGCCCACGATGTGCACAATGTCGGGCTTCACCGCCATCTGCAGGAACGTCGACGCCGCCAGGTGGCCCTTGGCCCGGTCGAATCCCGCCGGCATCGACGTGAGTCCGGTGCGGCACTCCCGCCAGACCCGGAAGTTGGGACCCGCCAGCGACTCCACCAGCTCCAGCTTGGCCAGCATCTTGGCCAGGTCCATCGCCGGGGAGGTGAGAGGCGGGTTGTTCCACATCAGTTGCTGGACATAGTCGGTGACGCCTGCCTGCTTGGCGTTGTAGGCCGCGATGTAGGCGGCAGCCACCGCCACCACGTCCGGGGCGTCCCGCAGCGACCAGTGGTGGCTCTCGTTGGACTCCACCGGTATGCCCCGCTCCGCGTGCCAGCGGAACACCGCCTGTACCTCCGGGATCGACTCCAGAAGCGTCCGCTGCGAGCGCCCGTCCAGCTGGCTGTACCAGAACAGGGGCACCGCCGCCCAGGCGTTGTGGATGGTCTCGTGGAGCATCTCGGCCCAGGCGAGCTGGTCGCGGGTGCCGCTGTAGCAGCGCATCAGCGGGTAGTTCCCGGTGCGGGAGGCGGCATACAGCGCCCGTAGATCGTCCGGCGTCCGGACCGGCACCCCGCCGGCTCCGTGCTCCCGGGGGTCCATCTCCTCGGGCCGGAAGAAGTGCTCCTGCGCGTTCTGGTCGGTGCCGAGGCTGATCACATCCAGCACCCCGGCCTCGCTGATCCGCCGGATCCCTTCCACGGTCGCCTCGACGGTGGGCTGCCCGAAGTGATGGCGCAGCAGCGGGAAGGGGCGCTTCCACAGGATGCGCTCCACCAGCGTCTGGGGCGGGATACCACCCGCCTTGCGCGTCGGCGCCCCCCGCAGGTAGTCCACGACGTCCTGCCAGTCTGCCGAACCGCCGAACACGGCCTCGAAGAAGCCCAGGGCCCGGCCGTGCTCCGCCACCGGATCCGTCGCGCCCAGCACCCAGCGGCGGCCGGCCTGCCCCTGCTCCCGCGCCGCACGGGCCAGGTGGGCCAGCACCGCCCGGCCGGACTCCGGCGTGAGCCGGTAGCCCACGGCGACGATCTCGGGATCGTACGCCGCCACCTCTTCCAGCAGCCGCTCCACCGAGACGGCCGGCCCAAGGCAGCGCACCTCATATCCCAGCTGTTCCGCCATCTGCAGGAAGCGAACGACGCCGCCCACGTGGACGTCGTCGCCGATCGCCGCCCCGATCACACGACGGTTAGGCAACATCCACCACATCCCCTTCCAAGGCGTACTGCGTGATCCGCGCGGGCCCCCATCCCGCCATGCCCAGCCGTTCCACAGTGCGGCCCATCGCCCGGAAATCGACGCCGAAGATCCCGTTGGCGATCTGGATCAGCGCGTCGGCGACCGGCGTCGACACCCCGCAGGCGGCACCCAGCGAGGCGATGGGCACCAGGCCGGTCGGAACGTCCTCCCAGATGTACCGATGGTGAAGCTGTGCGGGTGCCCCGACGTCGGCGTACGCCCGGGTGGCCTGGATCGCCTCGTACAGGGTGGGTCGCTCCACCCCGTAGGCCTCCGCGAGCCATTCCCGGGCCGTCAGCGCCCCAACCCCCAACGCCCGGGCAACCGCCACCCGCTCCCGGTCCAGCTGCTCCAGGAGCGCCGCCACCGACGGCGTGATGCCGTCCACGTAATGGCGGAAGGCCCCGCCGGTGGACTCGATACGCCCGGCATTCAGGAGCGCGACGCCCGGATGGAAGATGGCCCCCACGTTGTCCAGTGAGGTCTTCCAGACCCAGCGGGCCGGCATGAACTGGGGAAAGGCGGGCTTGATCGCCTCCAGCAGCTCGCCGGTGCGCGACGCCGGCAGCGCGGCCGCCGGCACCTGGCGCTTGATACCGTGGATGCGGGCCTGGAACGGCCCCGTCTTGCGACTGGCATACAGAAACGTCTGCGCCTCGCCGACGATGACGTCGGCCGTGCACCCGGCCTCCCGCAGCGAATGCCGGAACTCGATGGCTCCCGCGGTGCGGCCGGGGAGCAGCAGGATCCGCTGCCCGTCCCTCAGGTACGGCGCGCACCGCATCGCGATTTCGCGGTGGGCCGAGGCGGGCAGCACGACCAGCACCGCATCCGCCCCCTCCAGGGCTGCCTCCAGGCTGTACGCGACCTGCACGGGACCGAACCCCTCGACCTCGCCCTCCAGGAACACGCCTCCGACGGCCTCAATCGGCTCCAGGGTCTGGGGATTGCGGGCCCAGAGCGACACGGGGAACCCCATCACGCCCAGGTGACCGGCCATGGCGAGCCCGCCGTGGCCGGCTCCGATCACGCAGTATCGCAGCACGGTCTCCTCCCTCCTCAGCAGCAGGATGACTGGCACGTCGCCAAGCTCGGGGAACGGAGAAGGCGCCGACCGGATCGGTCGACGCCCGCCTGAAGGCATGAAAACGCTTAAGGTCTGGTGACCCCTTAGCACATGGTGTATCGACATCAATGGCAAGGGCCCACCACCTCAGCCACGCTTACGAGGTTAGCTGACGGACTCGGGGCGCCGAAGCGTACCCCTACGCATCCTCCCTCCGACACCCGTCGGAGCCTCGGTGCGATTCGCCCCAGGAAAGTGGTTCCCCCGTTCCCCGCATACGCGGAGATTCAGCGATCAGGCGGGTCCAGAGACTATTCCGTTACCACAAGCGAGTTAATTTTACCAGGCGGTCTGGCACTACGTCAAGATCGACAATTTTCCAACCACTCCCCTGCACGACTACCCCCCTGCATGGCCGCCGCCATGTTCATGGCACTGCCTGCCGACTGCCAGCCGGAGGGGAGACACCCTTGCTCCCTGAGCATCCCACGCCTGCCCCCTCCCCCGCTTCACGGCCTGCCGATTGCCAGGGGGTGGGGGTGGGGAGGGGGGCTCCGCCCCCCTCCCCACTTCCATTAAAACGCCGGAACCACCGCGCCGTCGTAGTTTTCGTTGATGAACCTGGCGACGGCCTCGGACTGCAGGAGCTCCATCAGCTTCTTGATCTCCGGCCGGTTCTCGTCGCCCCGGCGCACGGCGACGATGTTTGCGTAGGGGTTGTTCTCCGCCGACTCCCGGGCCAGAACGTTCGCCTTCACGCCCAGGTTCTTCGCCGCGTCCAGGTAGTAGTTCGTGTTGATCACCGCGGCATCCACGTCCTGGAGGCTGCGCGGCAGGAACTCCGCCTGCAGCATTTCGATCTTCAGGCTCTTGGGGTTCGCCACGATGTCGTTGGGCGTCGCCTTCACGCCAACCCCTTCCTTCAGCTCGATCAGCCCGTGATCCGCCAGGAGCTTCAGGGCGCGGCCCGCGTTGGTGGGATCATCGGGGATGGAGACCGTAGCCCCGTCCGGCAGCTGGTCCAGGCTGGTCAGCTCCAGGGCGTAGAGGCCCAGGGGCTCCAGGTGGACGGGGCCGACCGAGACCAGGTCAAGGCCGCGATCCGCGGAGAACTGCTCCAGGTACGGCACGTGCTGGAAGTAGTTCGCGTCCAGGCTGCCGTCGGCCAGGGCCAGGTTCGGCTGGACGTAGTCGGTGAAGACCACAATGTCCAGCTTGATGCCCTCAGCCTCGGCTTTGTCCTTGATAAACTCGAGGATCTCGGAGTGGGGCGTGACCGTGGCGCCGACCGTCAGCGTGACCGGCTCCTGGGTCTGCTGCGGCCCCTGCACCTGCCCCTGGTCCTGCGCCGGGGCCTGCTGCACAGGCTGCTCCCCCTGCGCAGGGGAACCCTTTGCGCCGCCGCAGCCGGCCAACACGCCCAGTGCCAGGATGGAAACCAGTGCGATACCTGCGATACGCTTCATACGCTCAACCCCCCGCTTATTCAGGACACTATCTATTTATGCGAAAACCTGTTGGCCAGGCTGTCGCCGATCCATTGCACGACCTGCACCATGATGACAAGGATCACCAGGCTGACGTACATCACGTCCATCTGGAACCGGTTGTACCCCCACTTGACGGCGACGTCGCCCAGACCGCCGCCGCCGATGGCGCCGGCCATGGCCGAGTAGCCGACGAGGTTGACCAGCATCAGGGCCGTGCCCCGCACCAGCGAGGGCCGGGCCTCGGCCAGGAGCACTTTGGTCACCACCTGCCAGTTGGAGGAGCCCATGGCCAGTGCGGCCTCGATCTTGCCGGGGCCCACCTCGTGGAGCGCCTGCTCCACCACCCGCCCCATGAAGGGAACGGCGGCGACCACCAGCGGGACGATGGCCGCCGTGGTGCCGATGGACTTGCCGACGATCGCCCGGGTGAGCGGGCTGACCGCGACCATCAGGATCACGAACGGCGTCGAGCGGCCGATGTTGACCAGCACGCCGAGGATGCGGTTCAGCGCCGGCTTCTCCCACAGACCGTCCCGGGCGGTGATCACCAGCAGCACGCCCAGGGGCAGACCCAGCAGGACCGTGAACAGACCGGCGACGCCCACCATGTAGAGGGTCTCCTTGGTGGCCTCCAGCATCATCCGCCCCAGGTCAGCGTAAAACGCCGCCCAGGCGGCCTTCAGCGCCGTTCCCGGCTCAGCCATTTGGTATCACCTCCGGCGAGGCCCCCTGCTCCTCCAGGAAGCGCAGGGCGTCCTGAATGTCCTCGGGCAGGCCGGTGAACTCCACGAGCAACCGGCCCACGGTCGCCCCGGCGATCCGCTCGACCGCCCCCTGCAGGATGTTGGCGTCCACCCGGAACCGGCGGACCGTCTCGCTGATCAGCGGCCGGTCGGCGGAGGCGCCGACGAAGAAGAGCAGCACGCGCACCCCGTCGGGGTGGATCCTGTGGGCAGCCTCCTCCGTGGATTCGTAGAACAGCTCCCGCAGCCGCGAGCCGGGCCGGCCGATCAGCTCCAGCACACCGCCTTGCTCGACCACCTTGCCTTCCTCCAGGATGGCCACCGAGTCGCAGACCTGCTTGACGACCTCCATCTGATGGGTGATCAGCAGGATGGTCAGCCCGAGCCGCCGGTTGATCTCCCGCAGCAGCGCCAGCACGGACCGGGTGGTATCGGGGTCCAGCGCCGACGTGGCCTCGTCGGAGAGGAGGAGTTTGGGCCCCGGCGCCAGCGCCCGGGCGATGCCGACCCGCTGCTTCTGGCCGCCCGATAGCTGGTTCGGATACGCCCCGGCCTTGTCCGCGAGCCCCACCAGGGCAAGCAGCTCCTCCACCCGCTCCCGGATGCGCGCCCGGGGCCAGCCGGCCACCTCCAGCGGATAGGCGACGTTGCCGAAGACGGTGCGGGAGTCGAACAGGTTGAACTGCTGGAAGATCATGCCCATCTCCCGCCGGGCCGCCCTCAGTTCCCCGGGGGACAGGCGGGTGATCTCCCGACCGTCCACCCAGACCTCACCCGCGGTGGGGCGTTCCAGCAGGTTGACGCAGCGGATGAGGGTGGACTTGCCGGCGCCGCTCTGGCCGAGGATGCCGAAGATCTGGCCCCGCGGCACGTGCAAATTGACGTCGCTCAGGGCCACGATCTCCTGCCCGTTTTGTCTGAACACCTTGGTGAGGCCTTTGAGCTCGATCACCAGGACTTACCCCCGTTTCGGCAATAGAAAAGTGCGCCCCAACAAAGAGGCGCACAGAATGAACGACTTCCGGCTGCCTCTCATCTTCGGGAGGGCGGAGCCCTCCCCAGGAATTGGCACCGCTGCACGCCTGGGGAGACGTGCCGGTTGCCGTGGCGTCATCGGGCCAGTCCCTCAGCCTACTCTGGATAAGAGTCAACGGTCCGATATGCTATTGGCGCTAAGCATACCACGGTGTGTGGCAGCCGTCAATATCGAAATCCGCGCAGCCACTACCCGGAAATACCGTGTGACAGCGCCCGGGGCACCTCGTGATCCAACCCCCCGGGGTGCGCGGTGACCAGGATGTTGGCGCCGCAGCCCAGGGCCCTGGCCTGCAGCACCGGATCGTCGGTGGCCACCCAGAGGTCGGCGTCGGGCAGGCAGAGCCGGGTGATGGCGAGCACCCTGAGCAGGTCGCCGGCGCAGCCGGCGGAGCGGACCATCACGCCGGTGAGGCCTGCGTTGCGCAGCACCTCCAGGTCGTCGGCCAGATCCTCATCGGTCTCCCCGTCGATGCCCACGCAGATGCCCCCCGTCACGCGGTAGCCCAGTCCCTTCAGCCACAGGCCCCGGGTGAGCCGGACGGCCGGCGAATGGCCCGGGTGCAGTTGCGAGAAGAGGTCAGGGTTGCAGGAGTCATGGGGCAGCAGGTACTCGACAGCGCCCGCGTGCCGCCACAGTGCGTAGACCTCGTAGGACCGCTCCCCCAGGCCCAGAACGACCTGCATGTCTGTCTGCTCGGCAATGTCCCGGATCAGCGCAGCGACCTCGTCCACCGCGTCGTACCCCGACGAAGCGCAGAGGAGCACCGACGCGCATCCTTTTCTCCAAGCGTGAACCACGACCTCCCGTATCCGCTGGGGGTCGCTCGCCTCCAGGTCGACGAGAAAACGCAGTGACGGCTCTTCACCTTTCTTCTGCCGACAGATGCGGCCGGCCACCTCCAGCAGACTGCGGTACTCCTCGTCCTCGGCCCGCAACATGAGCAGGATCTCCCGGCGACTCGGCGTTCGCCCGGCTTCGGCGCGCCTCAGGATCGGCCCAATCACAGCGATCACCCGCCTCTTGTGACAGCCGTCACAAATAATACTAGCGGATCGCCTCGATATAGCCTACCCCGGGAATGGCTCATTTTGTGGGTGGCTACTTTGGTTCACTGTGTGCCGTGATCCACTGCGCTATCCGGACGGCCACCTCCTCCCGGCCGCGCTCCAGCGCCAGGAAGTGGCCCCGGCCGGGCAGCACGACGAGCCGGGCCGAGGACAGCCGCTCCGCCAGGTACTGGCCGCTCTCCGGCGCGATCCAGTCGTCCCGGTCGCCCTGCAGCACCAGGACGGGCGCCCGGACCCTCCCCAGATCCCGCCGCGCAAGGCGCGCCAGCCGCACCAGGGACCGCAGGGCCGGCATCGCGGCCGCAGGATCCCCCAGGTACGCGGACAGCCGGGCGCCGATCGCCCCGGGATCTTCCGCCAGGATCGGCGCCGCCAGGGTGCAGACGGAGCTTACCGGGTGCCGCGCCGCCAGGTGCAGCGCAATCAGCCCGCCCAGCGAAAACCCTGCCACGTGCACCGCGGCGCACGCGGCCTGCAGCTCCCGCAGCGCCCCCTCGGCTCCCCGGATCCAGTGCCGGAGACGGGTGCGGCCCAGGTTCGCGGCGTCGGGACCGTGACCGGGCAGCACCGGTGCGCACACGGTGATCCCGCGCGCCGCAAGGCCTTCCACCAGCGGCCGGACCTCAGCCGGTGAACCGCCGAACCCGTGCAGGACCAGGCAGCCCACCGGGCCAGCGCGCAGGTAGACGGCCTCCCGGCTGCGCCTTGCGATCGGCATGGCGGCTCCCTCCCGCTTCCAACGCAAGAAAGGCCGGGTTTCCCCCGGCCCCCAAACGGCGTTGCCAGACTAGCCGCGCGCCTCCAGGAACAGCATGAGCACGGACGTCAGCACGAAGAGGGTGGCAAAGGCCATGCTGAAGCGGTTGAGGATCTCGTCCAGGCCCTTCTTCTTGCCGAAGATCTGCTCGCCCGCGCCGGCGATGGAGCCCGACAGCCCGGCGCTCTTCCCGGACTGCAGCAGCACGGTGGAGATCAGGCCCAGGGCAAACAGGGTGTGCAGAACCAGCACGAACGTCGTCATCCCGTCACCCCCTCGTGTGCGCCTTTTCAGCCTGCTAATTGTACCACATCCCACCTGTGTGGACAATCGCGGAGTACGGCGACCCGGAACGACAAACGGGGCCGCCAAATCTCGACAGATTTCTCGGCCCCGTCTTGGGTCGGCCTCGCCTCAGGCGACAGCGGCCTTCGGCGGCGCCCGCGGCGGCGAGCGCCCGCCCTCATGCTATCCAGCGGATGCCCAGATCAACCCTGCTTCCGGCCGCGGATGACCGAAGTCCCGGCGAAGATCGCCGCGTCCCCCAGCTCCTCCTCGATGCGCAGCAGCTGGTTGTACTTGGCCACCCGGTCGGTGCGGGACGGCGCGCCGGTCTTGATCTGGCCGCAGTTCAGCGCCACCGCCAGGTCGGCGATGGTCGTGTCCTCGGTCTCGCCGGACCGGTGCGACATCACGGACGAGTACCCGTTCCGGTGCGCCAGGGCCACGGCCTCCAGCGTCTCGGTCAGGGTGCCGATCTGGTTGACCTTGACCAGGATCGCATTGGCGGCGTTCATCCCGATGCCCCGGGCGAGCCGCTCGGTGTTGGTGACGAAGAAGTCGTCGCCCACCAGCTGCACCCGGTCGCCGATCCGGCGGGTGAGCTCGACCCAGGCCTCCCATTCGTCCTCGGCGACGCCGTCTTCGATCGAGACGATCGGGTACTGGCGGGTCCAGCTGTCCCACAGGTCGATCAGCTGCTCGGTGGAGAGAACCTTGTTCCCCTCGCCGGCCAGCACGTACTTGCCGTCCTGGAACAGCTCGCTGGAGGCCACGTCCATGCACAGGAAGACATCCTGCCCGGGCTTGTAGCCGGCCTTCTCGATGGCCTCCAGAATGACCAGGATGGCCTCCTCGTTGGACTTCAGGTCCGGGGCGAAGCCGCCCTCGTCGCCGACGGCCGTGTTGTACCCCTTGCTCTTCAGCACCGACTTCAGCGCGTGGAATACCTCAGTGCCCATGCGCAGCGACTCCGCGAAGGAGGGGGCGCCGGCGGGGAAGATCATGAACTCCTGCATGTCCACGTTGTTATCCGCATGCTTGCCGCCGTTGATGATGTTCATCATCGGCACCGGCAGCGTGCGGGCGGTGAGGCCGCCCACGTGGCGGTAGAGCGGGATGCCCAGTTCCGCCGCGGCGGCCCGGGCGGTGGCCAGCGACACCCCGAGGATGGCATTGGCGCCCAGCTTGCTCTTGTTGGGCGTGCCGTCCAGCGCGAGCATCGCCTGGTCGACCTCCACCTGCTCGGTGGCGTCCATGCCCACCACCGCCTCGGCGATCACCTCGTTGACGTTGCGCACGGCGGTCAGCACACCCTTGCCCAGGTAGCGCTGCTTGTCGCCGTCACGCAGCTCCACGGCCTCGAACTGGCCGGTCGAAGCGCCGGAGGGCACGATGGCCCTGCCGGTGGTGCCGGAGGCGAGGATCACCTCCACCTCCACCGTCGGATTGCCCCGGGAATCCAGAACCTCGCGCGCGTGCACATTCACAATCGTCGTCATGGCAGATCAGGCTCCTTCCGCGTTGCTCACCAACAGGGAATCCGCATCCATCTGCGGCGGTTTGGGCAGGCCGATGATCTCCAGCAGCGTCGGCGCGACGTTGGCCAGAACGCCGGGCTTCAGCTTCGCGTCCAGCCGCTGGTCGTCCACCAGGATGCAGGGGACCGGGTTCAGCGTGTGGTTGGTGTGCGGCGCCCCGGTCTCATAGTCGACCATCTGGTCGCAGTTGCCGTGGTCCGCGATGATGACCGCCGCCCCGCCCTTGGCCAGCAGGGCGTCCACCACCTGGCCGAGGCACTCGTCCACCGCCTCCACCGCCCGGATCGCCGCCTCCAGGACGCCGGTGTGCCCGACCATGTCGGGATTGGCGAAGTTGAGCACGATGAAGTCGGTGCGGTCCTCCTCGATCCACTTCACCGCCTCGCGGGCCACCTCATAGGCCGACATCTCCGGCTTCAGATCATAGGTTGCCACCTTCGGCGACGGGACCAGCACCCGCTCCTCGCCGGGGAAGACCCGCTCCTCGCCCCCGTTGAAGAAGTACGTGACGTGCGCGTACTTCTCCGTCTCGGCGATGCGCAGCTGCCGGAGCCCCGCCTCCGCCACCACCTGGCCCATGGGCACGTCGACGAACTGCGGGCCGAAGGCCACGGGGATGTCGGTGAAGGTCTGGTCGTACTGGGTCATGGTCACCAGCTCGACCGGCCGGTAGCCCTCGGGCCGCTTGAACCCGTCGAAGGCGGTCTCATGCAGGGCCCGCACCAACTGCCGCGCCCGGTCCGGCCGGAAGTTGAAGAAGATGACCCCGTCGCCTTCCCGGACGCGCCCGTCCACCCCTTCGATCACCGTGGGCTGCACGAACTCGTCGGTCTCCCCGCGGGCGTACGCCCGTTCCACCGCCTCCGCGACCGACCCCGCCGTGTGGCCGATCCCCTGGGTGATGGCCAGGAACGCCTTCTCCGTGCGATCCCAACGCTTGTCCCGGTCCATGGCGTAGTACCGCCCCGAGATGGTGGCGATCGCCCCGATTCCGGTCTCCTTCAGCTTGGCCTCGACCCGCTCCAGGTAGGGAAGGGCGGACTGGGGCGGAACGTCACGCCCGTCCAGGAACGCGTGGACGTACACCCGCTCCACGTTCTCCCGCTTGGCCAGGTCGATCAGGGCCAGCAGATGGTCGATGTGGCTGTGGACCCCGCCGTCCGAGACGAGCCCCATCAGGTGCAGCGCCTTGCCCGGCTGCTTCGCGCGGTCGAGGACCGGGCGCCACACGGGCAGGGTGTAGAACGAACCGTCCTGGATCGAACGCCAGATGCGAACAAGGGTCTGATACACGATGCGACCGGCCCCCAGGTTCAGGTGGCCGACATTGGAGTCGCCCATCTGGCCGGGGAGGAGGCCCACCGCCTCGCCGGAAGCCGTCAGGGTCGTGTGCGGGTAGCGCGCCATCAGGCGGTCGAAGTTCGGATGTCGGGCCATGGCCACCGCGTTGGCCCGGGGATCGGGGTTCAGCCCCCATCCGTCAAGCACGATCAGGGCCACGGGTCTGCGATAGGCGGACATGTCCGGGTCACCTCCTGCGATCCAGTAAAGTCTGCGCGCGCGGGTCACCGCTTACCGCAGAACTTTTGCCAAGTAATTTTACCAAAGTCGGGTTCGCCAGTGAAGGCCTGTTCCCCTGCATCTTTTTCAGTTTCGCCCCTAGTCTGCGCGTCCGCCCGTATCCGCGTGCAAACTAAGAGCGTCCTAACGGCGAGTAAATACCCCGCCGGGTATCTGTGACAGGAGGGGACCGCAGATGGCCCAGTATACCGTTCCCATCACCGACGCCACCTTTGAGGCCGAGGTGCTGCAGTCCGAGCTGCCGGTGCTCGTCGACTTCTGGGCGCCCTGGTGCGGGCCGTGCCGCATGATCGGCCCGGTGCTGGAGGAGTATGCGCGGGACAACGGCCACCGCATCAAGATCGCCAAGCTGAACGTGGACGAGGAGCAGGAGTGGGCGGGCCGGTTCGGCGTGATGTCGATCCCGACGATGATCCTCTTCCACAAGGGGAAGCCGGTCGGCCAGCTGGTCGGCTTCCGGCCCAAGCACGAGATGTACCAGATCCTGGACAGCGCCCTGGATCAGCTCGAGTCGGCCTGAGCACGAGGCAGAACCGGCGGAGGGAGACAGCGCCCCTCCGCCGAACTCGTCTCCGGAAAGCGAAGTCGCGCCGTCCTCACGGGAGGTGCAGCCGGGTGGAGGAACTCCTCATCCTGCCCCTGTTCGTCCTGGGCGTGGCCGCCATCGTGGCGTTCTGGAACCGCGCCGGCCGCTGGTCCGACGACGACGTGGGCACCGCCGTCGGCAACGCCCTGGAGACGCTGAACGCCGCCCTGGGCGGCGGGGAGCACCTCGCGGCGCTGGAGTACCGCAGACAGGTCCACGACGAGGGAGAGCAGGCCGGAGGGGCCGGCCCCCAGGCCTTCTTCCCGGGGGTGCGGGATGACGTCGTCGTGATCCGCCCGCCGCGGGGCGCCGACGAAGGCGGGCCTCCCCGGCCGGACGAAGCGGCGCTGACGGCGGTGGTGGAGGTGTCGGGCGCGGCGGTCGGCCGCGTGCGCTTCCGGCCGCTGGGAGCCGGCGCCTGGCGGCTGGAGGAGCTGTCCGCGCCCCCCGACGTGTACGTCCGGACGGCGAGGCTCCTGCTGGCGTACCTGTTCGAGATCGAGGAGGCCGGGCGGGTCGAACTGGCCGCCGACGTCGCCGGGCTGGGGGCCTGCGGCTTCCGGGACGGCGCCGTGACGCCGGAGACCGTCCGTCCGCCCCAGCACCGCTTCTCGCTGCGCCTCCAGGCAGAATAGCGCAAGGGGGAACCCGACCGTCCAGGTCCGGTTCCCCTTTTGGCTCAGCCGAGCTTGATGAACTGTTCGATCACCTCGTCGACCGCGGCCGTGGGGTCCTCCCCGCGCCGGATGGCCTCGGTCACCTGCAGCCCCATGTTGCAGGCGGCGGCCTTCATGCCCACGCGGTTGATGGCGGCCTTCATGGCGCCCAGCTGGATGAGGATCTGCTCGCAGTCCTGCCCCTCCTCCAGCATCCGCTGGATCCCGCGGGCCTGTCCTTCGATGCGCCTGAGCCGGCGCATCAGGTCTTCGTAGAGCGCCGGATTGACTTCTCTAATGTTCATCCCAACCGCCTCCTCCCATAAGATTACCGTACCCGGTATCCTCTGTCAAAGGCAGGGGGCGGAAAGGCCCGCCGCAGGGCGCGCGGCGGGCCTTCAGGCTCGGGAGAAACGGGGATGGCCGGCCGGCGCCCGGCCTCACCGGGCCCGGGCCTCGGCGGCGGCCGCGCAGATCGCGGCGAACGAGGTCGGGTCCAGGCTGGCGCCGCCGACCAGGGCGCCGTCGATATCCGGCTGGGCCATGTAGGCCGCCATGTTCTCCGGCTTTACGGAGCCGCCGTACTGGATGCGCACGCGCGCGGCGGCCTCCGGCCCGAAGGCCTCGGCCACCACCGCCCGCACCGCGGCGATGCGCGCCTGGGCGTCGCCGGGGTCGCAGTTCCGGCCGGTGCCGATGGCCCAGACCGGTTCGTACGCGATGACGAGGTTCGCCACCTGCTCGGCAGTCAGCCCCTCCAGGCCCGCCAGGAGCTGCCGCCGGTTGACGGCATCCGCCTCGCCGGCCTGCTGCTCCTCCAGCGTCTCCCCGATGCAGAGGATGGGGATCAGCCCGTGCTGCAGGGCGGCGCGCACCTTGGCGCCGACCACCTCGTCGCTCTCCCCGAACAGCCGCCTCCGCTCCGAGTGGCCGAGGATCACGTACCGGCAGCCGGCGTCCACCAGCATCGCGCCCGAGACCTCGCCGGTGAAGGCTCCGGAGGGCTTGTCGCTCATGTTCTGCGCGCCCAGCCCGACCCGGGTGCCCGTGAGCCCCCCGGCCACCGCGGCCAGCGCGGTGAAGGGCGGGCAGATGACGATCTCCACCCCGGACATACCGGCTTCCCGGGGCAGAAAATCGGCGAGGAACTGCCGGGCCTCAGGCTGCGTCTTGTGCATCTTCCAGTTGGCCGCAACGATGGGGGTCCGCATCGCCTGATTCCTCCTTAATGCATGTCACGTCCCGGCTACCGGCCCCAGTCCGCGATCAGCCAGGGCTCGCCGGCCCGCTCCCGCACCAGCAGGAAGTAGGCCCACTGGGGCCCCTCCGCCAGCGTGGGGTCGCGCCGCGCCTCGCCGGGCGCCAGTTCCAGCTCGTACTCCACCCGGAATACCTGTTGCTCCGCATATCCCGGAACCCGGGCCACCGGCGCGTCCGGTGCAGGCGCGACGCGGGTGACGCGCGCCGCCTTCACCGACAGCCGGCGCCGGTCGAAGGTGGACGGGCTGTTATACAGCCGCGCGCGCTCCGGCGTGAGCGTCGCCAGGATCCACTCCAGGTCGTGGGCTTCGATCGCGCGGAAGTGTTCCACCACGACCTCGGCCGGCTCCGCCTGGGCGCGCCGGCGCAACCACGCCGCAGCCGGCGACTCCGGCTGTCGACGCCCGAAGAGCCGCCCCAGCAGGTCCATCACGGCTTCACAGCGAGGCAGGCAACGCCGGGCAGTTCCTTCCCCTCCAGGAACTCCAGCGAGGCGCCGCCGCCGGTGGAGACGTGGGTCATGCGATCGGCCAGGCCCGCCGCCTCGACAGCCGCCACGGAGTCGCCGCCGCCCACGATCGTCACGCCCTCGCAGTCCGCCATCGCCTGGGCGACCGCGAAGGTGCCGCGCGCGAAGGGCTCCATCTCAAACACGCCCATCGGGCCGTTCCACACGACGGTGTGAGCCCCGCGGATCACGTCGGCAAAGGCCCGGGCGGTCTCCGGCCCGATGTCCAGGGCCATCCAGCCCTCGGGGATGGCGCCCACCGGAACGACCTTCTGCTCGGCGTCGGCCTTGAACTCCGAGGCGACCACCAGATCGGTGGGCAGGAGGATCTTGTCGCCGCCCTTGGCCAGCAGCTCCCGGGCGGTGTCGACCCGGTCCTCCTCCACCAGCGACTTGCCGGTGGCGAAGCCCCTGGCCCGCAGGAAGGTGTTGGCCATGCCGCCGCCGATGATGAGCCGGTCGACCTTGGTCAACAGGTTCTCGATCACCATAATCTTATCCGAGACCTTGGCGCCGCCGATGATCGCCACGAAGGGCCGGTCGGGGTCGGACAGGGCCTTGCCCATGATGTCGACCTCTTTCTGCATGAGGAAGCCTGCCACCCGAACCGGCATGTGGTCGGCCACCCCCCGGGTCGAGGCGTGCGCCCGGTGCGCGGTGCCAAAGGCGTCGTTGACGAAGATCTCGCCGAGGCGCGCGAGCTTCGCGGCGAACTCGGGGTCGTTCTTCTCCTCCTCCGCGTAGAAACGGACGTTCTCGAGCAGGACCACGGACCCGGGCGGCTGTTCGGCCACCAGCCGCTCGACTTCCTCGCCGATGCAGTCCGGGGCGAACACGACCTCCCGGCCCAGTAGCTCGGACAGGCGCCGGGCACAGGGGGCGAGGGAGTACTTCTCGTTCCGCTGGCCCTTGGGCCGGCCCAGGTGCGACGCCAGCACGGCGACCGCCCCTTCCTCCACCAGGTACCGGATGGTGGGCACGGCCGCCCTGATCCGGGTGTCATCCGTGATCCGACCATCTTCCAGCGGGACGTTGAAGTCGACACGCACGAACACGCGCTTGCCCTTGACATCGATGTCGCGTACGGTCATCAGCGCCATCTTCCGATTCCACCTTTCTCCTCTGGCGCCCCAGGCGGGGCGGGATACTCCCGAGACTTTGTTAAACCCCTCAACAAAAGATTTACCACGCCGTTGGAAAAATCCCTTCTCACCGCGTTAGTATTCTTCGGCCCCGGCGCGCGGATGTGCCGCGGCCTCCGGCTGACCGCGGACCACGGCATATCATTTATTCCGATAGGGTTTCTTGGGTCCCCGGATAGATTATTTTTATGGTATGGTAATAGTAGTGGGAAAGGGGATTGCCAGCCGGGAGGGGAGCAAGCCATGGACGTGCAGGGCCTCGAGGCCTTCTGGTGGATTGCCAAGACGGGCAGCTTCAACCGCGCGGCCGAGCGGCTGTTCCTGACCCAGCCGTCGGTCACCGCCCGCATACAGGCCCTCGAGAAGGAACTGGGACAGCAGCTCTTCGAACGCCGGCCCCGGGGGGTGCGGCTGACGGACGCCGGCCGGGCGCTGCTGCCCCACGCCGAGCGCGTCCTGCAGGACATCAAGCGGGCCCGGCAGGCCGTGCTTGATCTGCAGACGGCCAGCGGCGGAACGCTTTCCGTGGGCTCGGCCCTGACCACCTCTGCGTACCTTCTGCCCGACATTCTCCTGCGCTTCAAGCGCGGCTACCCCAACGTGGAGGTGCTGGTGCACACCGGCCGTTCCCACCAGGTCCAGCAACTGGTGCTGGACGACACCGTCCAGGTGGGGCTGGTCCACGCGCCGCTGCCGAGCCACGCCGAGATCGTCTCCTACCCGCTGTCGGAGGAGCCCATCCTGCTGGTCGTCCCGCCCGACCATCCCGTGGCCCGGCACAGCGAAGTGACGCTGGACGAGCTGACGCAGGAGTCCTTCATCACCACCGACCGGGCGTCCGGATACTGGGCCCTGGTGGAGCAGTGGTGGGCGAGCCAGGGTTTCGTCCCCCACATCACGATGGAGCTGGACTCCATCGAGGCCGCCAAGCGCATGGTGCTCTGCGGCCTCGGGCTGACCATGCTGCCCTACTCCACGGTCAAGTCCGAGATCGAGCTGAGCCAGGTGGTGGCCGTACCGCTGGCGAACAGCGCCACTCTAAAACGGCAGAACATTCTCATCCACCGGCGGGGCAAGATCTGGAGCGGCACCGCCAAGGCTTTCCTGCGCGTGCTGGAGGAGATGTTCCAGGTCAACCTGGGCGTGAAGGACGAGGGGTGAGGCGAGAGGGTGCGGTACGTTCCTTCGGAGCGTTCGCTGTGGTTCGGACTGATCGTCTGGGTCGTCGTCCCCGGCGTCGTGGCGTTCCTGCTGGTGTTGCTGCTGCGGGAACCGACCCGGTGGTGGGACTGGATCCTGGCGGGCGCGGCCCCCGCGGAGTCCGCTCACGTCCCCGGCGCTCTCCATGGACCGGCTGGAGGTCCGCACCAACAAGGGGTCGGCACCCCTGATCTCGCCACGGAACCGGTCCGAGTTCCTGGCCCTGCTGCGCGAGCGCTGTCCGCAGGCCGACATTGTGGCCTGAAGGCGGCCCGTCCGCCCGGCCCCGCAGCAGGCCGGAGCCCGTGTATGGCACAGGGCTGCGCGTGCGCGCAGCCCTTCCTTCGTTCCTCAGGATGTCAATAACGCCGACGCTGGCCGGAGTTGGGCAGCCCCATCTCCTCCCGGTACTTGGCGACGGTGCGGCGGGCGATCCGCAGCCCCTGCGCCGCGAGCGCCTCCGCCAGCGCCTGGTCGGACAGCGGCCGGGCCGGGTCCTCCTGCCGGATCAGGTCCGCGATCATCCGCTTCACCGCCTCGGCCGCGACTCCCTCCCCGTGGCCCGTCTCCACGCCGCTGGAGAAGAAGTACTTCAACTCGAACATGCCCTGGGGCGTCTGGGCCCACTTGCCGCTGGTCGCCCGGCTGACGGTCGACTCGTGCACGCCGACGGCCTGCGCCACCTCCCGCAGCGTCAGGGGCCGCAGGTGGCGGGGGCCGCGGTCGAAGAACTCCCGCTGGAACCGCACGATCGCCTCGGTCACCCGGAGCAGCGTCAGCCGGCGCTGCTCGATGGACCGGATGAGCCACAGGGCCGACTGGATCCGCTCCTCCACATAGCGGCGCGTGTGACCGTCAGCCGCGTCGAGCAGCCGGCGGTAATGGGTGGACACCGACAGCCTGGGCAACGGCGCCTCGTTGACCATCACCACGTACTCCTGGCCGACCCGCTCGATGAACACGTCCGGCACGACGTACCGGGCCTCGTCCCCGCCGCCGAAGCGCCGGCCGGGCTTGGGATCGAGGTTGCGGATGGCGTCTGCGGCCGCCTGCACCGCGGCGCAGTCCACTCCGAGCCGCTCGGCGATGCGCGGGATGCGTCCTGCGGCCAGATCCTGCAGGTGGTGGCAGATGAGCTCCGGCACCAGCGGATTCGGGTCGTCCAGCGTCGCCCACTGGATCAGCAGGCACTCCTGCAGCGACCGGGCGCCGACCCCCGGCGGGTCCAGCGACTGGATGACCTTCAGTGCCGCCTCCACCTGCTCTTCGGTCGCGCCCAGTTGCGCGGCGGCCTCCCCCAGGGATACCGCCAGGTAACCGTGGTCGTCGATGCAGCCGATGAGGAAGCGGGCGATGCGCTCCTGCGCCCGGTCGAGCCGAAGGAGCCCCAGCTGGCTGTGCAGGTGCTCGGCCAGGGTGGGCATCCTGGGCGCAAACGGCTCGAAAGATGTGTCCTCCTCCCGCTCAGGAGGCGCGCCGGCCCCGTGGGATTCCCCGCGGTTCAGGAAATCCAGCAGGCGGCCGACCTCGGAGGGCGCGCCATCCTCAGACGGCTCCCTGGGCTCCACCTCCAGGCAGGGATTCTCCAGGAGTTCGCCGGCGATCAGCTCGCTCAGCTCTGCAACCGGCTTCTGCAGGACGGTGATCGCCTGGCGCAACTCGGGCGTCATCACCAGGCGCTGGGTCTGCTGCATCCGAAGCTCAAAGCCGAGACGCATGGCCGCCACCCCCAGCAGCAGGCTGCTCTGGTGTACGCTATTCTCCCTGGCGGCCCCGGTTTCCTCTGCAAATCCCGTGCCAATCGCTGCGCTCCAGAAACCTCCTCGTCTCCGGCTGCCGCGGCCGCTGCAGCACCTCTTCCGCCGGTCCCTCCTCGACCAGGCGGCCGTCCTGGAAGAAGGCGACCCGGTCCGCGAGCCGCCGGGCCTGGTCCAGCGAGTGCGTGACCAGCACGATCGCCATCGCGCCGCGCAGCTCCGCGATCAGCCGCTCGACCTCATCGGTCGCGGCGGGATCCAGCGCCGAGCAGGGCTCGTCCAGCAGCAGCACCTCCGGCTCCACGGCCAGGGCGCGGGCCAGGCAGAGCCGCTGCTGCTGCCCGCCCGACAGCCCGCCGGCGTGCTGGTGGAGACGGTCCTTCACCTCGCTCCACAGCGCCGCCCGCTGCAGGGCCGAACGGACGATCCGCTCCAGCTCCGGGCCCCGCACGCCGAGCAGGGCCGGCCCGAAGGCGACGTTCTGGAAGATCGACATCGGAAACGGGTTCGGCCGCTGAAACACCATCCCGATCCGGCGGCGGAGCTCCTCGGGCGGCAGCCGTTCGACGGGGAGGCCGTCCAGCAGGATCCGCCCCTCCACCCGCACCCCGTGGCGCAGGTCGTGCATGCGGTTCAGCGCCCGGAGAAACGTCGACTTCCCGCATCCGGAAGGACCGATCAGCGCCGTCACCGACCGGTCCGGCACCGCAAGGCTGACGCCCCGCAGCGCCTCCCGGCCGCCGTAGTAGACCCGCAGGCCCCGGGTCACCAGCTTGGCCCCGGAAGCATTCCTCATCGCCTGGTTCACCTGTCCCGCCTCCCGCCCATGAGCAACTGCGCCAGCGCGTTCAGCACCATGACGCCGCAGACCAGGGCGAGGGCCGTGGCGTGGGCCCGGCCGTCCGACAACCCCTCCCCCGCCAGCAGGTAAAGGTGGACCGCCATCGACCGCCCCGGGTCCAGGGGCGACCTGGGCAGGGCGAGGTCCGTCCCGGCGGTCAGGAGCACGGCTGCGGTCTCCCCGGCCGCCCGCCCCAGGGCCAGCAGCGCGCCGGTGAGGATCCCCGGCGCCGCCTGCGGCAGCACGATCCGGCGGACGGCATCCCACCGGGTCGCCCCCAGCGCGGCCGCCCCCTCCCTCAGCTCCTGCGGCACGGCCGCCACGGCCTCCTCGCTGGTGCGGATGACGGTCGGCAGCAGCATGAGGGCCAGCGTCGCGCTCCCGGCGAGGAGCGAAGGCCCCCACCCCAGCCGCACGACGAACACGGAAAACCCGAAGAGCCCGAAGAGGATGGACGGGACGCCGGCCAGGGTCTCGGTGAGGCTGCGGATGGCCGCAACCCATCGGCCTGGGGGCGCGTACTCCGCCAGGTACAGCGCGGTACCGACCCCCAGCGGCAGCGCCAGCGCGAGGCTGCCCGCGGCCAGCCACAGCGTGGAGAGGATCGCCGGGAGGATGCCGCCCTCCCGTCCCGCCGCGGCCGGGAGGGTGAACAAGAACTCGGGCGTGAGGCTCCCGGCTCCCCCGGCGGCGAGCGCGGCCAGCAGCCCCACCATCACGCCCGTCACCGCGAGCGCCAGGGCGCTGAGCAGCGGCCTCACGGCGCAGCCCTCCCGCCTGCGGCCCGCCGGGCTGCCTGGGTCACGGCCAGGTTGATGAGGAGGAGCAGCGCACCGCTGGCGAACAGCGCCTCCCGGTGGCGACCGGTCGCGTAGGCCATCTCCAGGGCGATGTTGCCGGTGAGCGTGCGGGCGGGGTCCAGGGGGGACCGGGGCACGGCGGCGGCGTTGCCCAGCACCATCAGCACCGCCATCGTTTCCCCCAGGGCCCGGCCCAGGGCGAGGATCACCGCGGTCGTGATCCCGCCTTTCGCCGCGGGCAGGAGCACACGCCAGGCCACCTGACCGGGGGTGGCCCCCAGCGCGTACGCCCCTTCCCGCAGCGCCGGGTCCACCGCCCGGAGCGCGTCCTCGCTTACCGCGGCGACCGTGGGCAGCACCATGAGCGCCAGCACCAGCCAGCCGGCCAGCAGGCTGAGCCCCAACCCGCCAAAGGCCCGGCTGACCCAGGGCACGATCAGGTTCAACCCCAGGAAGCCGAAGACGACGCTGGGCACCGCCGCCATCCCCTGAAGCACGGGCCGCACCGCGCCCGCCAGCCGGGGCGTCGCGACCTCAGTCAGGAACAGGCCGACCCCGACGCCGACGGGCACGGCAAGCGCCAGGCTCCCCAGCGTGACGAGGACGGAACCCGCCAGCAGCGGCAGCACCCCGAACCGCCCGTCCTCCGGGCTCCAGACCGGCCCGAACAGGTGCGGCAGCGCCCGCCATCCCTCGGCGCTCACCGCGAGCGCGATCAGGATGACGCCGGCGGAAGCCACGGTCGCCGCGGCGCCGAGCGCCGCGCGCGCAAGACGGTCCCGCACGTCCATCCCCCCAGCTCCTCCTGAAGCGATGGATATGCGGGACCGCCGCGGGAGAGACAGGCTATCGGACCGGCAGCATCCCCTCGTCCGCCACCAGCTTCTGACCGGCCGGGCTCAGGGCGTACGCCAGGAAGGCCCGGGCCTCCCCGGCCGGGGGGCCCAGCGTCACCAGGCTGAGCGGCCGCACCAGCGGATAACCGGGCTCGCCCGGCAGGTACCCGTCGATCCGGAGCAGCTTCACCCCGCCGGCCCGGGCGACCCCCAGGCTCAGGTACCCCACCGCGGCCGGATCATTGCGCACGGCCAGCCGGATGGCGCCGTTGGTGTTCTGCACCGCGGCGAGGGGGTGAATCGGCCCCACCAGCTCCCGGAAGGCCTGGCGCGAGCCCGATCCCGCCTCCCGGCTGATGAGGTGCACCCGGCCCGCCGTGCCGCCCAGCTGGGCCCAGTCCCGGATCTCACCGGCGAACAGGCGGCGCAGCTCCGCCAGGGTCAGCCCGTCCACCGAATTGGACGGGTGGACGGCGATGGCCAGCACGTCCCAGGCGATGACGTGCGCCTGGAACCCCTCCCGCATCTCCTCCGGCGTAAGCCTGCGGGAGACGGTGGCGAGGTCGGCAACCCCGCTCCGCAGGGCCTGCAGGCCGGCCGTGGAGCCGACCCCCTGGGTGGAGACCCGGGCGCCGCCGGCGGCCCGGTAGCCTTCCGCGAGCATCTCGGCCAGGGGCTGCAGCGAGGTGGAACCGGCGATGCGCAGGCCGACGCTGGGCCGGCCGCAGCCGACGAGCAGCGCCGCGGCCAGGGCAACGACGAGTGTCAGCGGCTTCACACGCACGCGCATGGGGCGCCTCCCGTTCAGGCCAGTCTCTCCCTAGCCTTTCCGGCAGGCGCCCCGCGCTTGCACTCAGAACTCCCTCAGGAAGACGCCGTCGCAGACGAACTCCGCCGGCCCGGTGAGGAACACGTGGCCCGTGGCCTCGTCCCACTCCACCTGCAGGTCGCCCCCCGGCATGCGGACCCGGGCAGCCCTCCCGGTGCGGCCCTTGAGGCATGCCGCCACCAGCACGGCCGAGGCCCCCGTGCCGCAGGCCAGCGTGAGACCGGAGCCCCGCTCCCACGTCCGGGCCCGCAGCTCCGCCGGGCCCTGCGCCTCCGCGAAGTTGACGTTGACCCGCGCCGGAAAGTCGGGGTGACGCTCCAGCTGCGGGCCGACCTTCGCCAGGTCCACCGCGTCGACGTCGTCGACGAAGATCACGATGTGGGGCACGCCGGTGTCCACCACGGTCACCGGGTACTCCCGGCCCTCCGCCGCGATCCGCCGGTCGCCCAGGATGCGGGGCGGGCCCAGATCGACCCGGACCCCGGCGAAGGAGCCGGCGTCATCCACCAGCACCTCCGGCACCACGCAGCCCGCGGCGGTCTGGACGCGCATGCGCCGCTTGGCGGTGAGCCCCCGCTCGTAGCAGTACCGGTCGAAGCAGCGCATGCCGTTGCCGCACATCTCGCCCTCGGACCCGTCGGCGTTGAACATGCGGAACCGGAAGTCATAGCCCGGCTCCGCCGGCGGCAGGATGACGATCAGGCCGTCCGCGCCCACGCCGAAGTGCCGGTCGCTCAAGGCACGGGCCAGCGCCGGCAGCCGCTCCTCGGGCACCTGCTCCACCAGGTTGTTGACGTAGATGTAGTCGTTCCCGGCCCCCTCCATCTTGGTAAAGCGGACCACCGCCATCCCCCCGTCAGACCACCCGCGGGAAGCGGGCAGGCGATGGGCCGTCGCGCCCGTCCCCGCGCCGCCCGGAGACTGAAAAAGCTGAACCACGACCGCGGTTCAGCACGTTGCGTACATTGTACCAGGAGATTCCGACCCCAGCAAGGCTGGTTTGCGGCCGGTCCCGTGGTTATAATGACAGTCTAAATGACCCGTGATGAGGAGGGAAGCCGATGCTCGAGGGAAAGGAGGCCCTGCTGAACGCCTGCCGCAAGCGCAACATGCGCGTGTGCGAGACCCCGATCAACCTGCTCGAGAGCGACGTCCAGGCCGAGGGGAACCTCGACGGCATGGAAGTGGCCCTCGAGATGAACGTCATCAGCGGGATGCCCGGGGAAAGCCGGGGAACCCTCACCTTCCAGGGGAACCTGAGCAGCCTGCTGGCCGTCCTCGCCCGCGTCTGGCCCGTGCCTCCCGAGCAGGACGAAGCCGTTTCCCCGGGGCGGCAGAGCTGGCCCGCCCCTCCCCGGAAGGTCGGCAAGGACACCCCGCCCATGTAAGAAGCCCCCGCAGCGCGGAAACGCCTGCGAGGGGGCTCTTTTTTCAGTCCACCAGCAGCCGCCTGGCCTCCAGGTTGACCTCCAGGACGTTCAGTTCGGTCATGTGGGCGATCTGCGCCGCGACGGCCTCCTGCGCCTCCCGCAGCACGTCGAAGATGTGGTACCCGTACCGCAGGAGCACCTCCATGTCGACCAGCACGCCCTCCCGACGGCTCTCGACCACCACCCGGCCGACCCGACCGACCCCCGGAACCATCTCCGCCGCTCGGGTGGCGATGGCCGCGATCACCGTGTCCGCGATGAAGAACCGACCGAGGCTGGAGAACGTCGGGCGCACCACCGACTTCTCCAGGGTTACCGGGTCCAGCCCATGGTCCCGCTTGAAGAAGAAGCGCAGCGGGTCCACCATGTAGCCCGAGAAGGTTTTCTTCACCTCGAACGTCGGGGCCGGGATGACATGTTTGCCCTCGTGATGGCGCTTGCGCTGCGCCAGGCGGATCTGCGCGGGTGTGGCGATCTCCTCGATGCGGATCGTACGGTCGGGGTGCGGCAGGTCCAGCGCGTCGCAGATGCGCACGATCATCTCGTCGGACGTGCCCAGGACCAGCACCTTCTTGGGCTTCAGCGACCAGAGCGCGGAGCGGACCTCCGCCCGGTGGCCCTCATCCAGGAAGATGGCGCGCCGCACGGCCGCCATCTTGTTCTCCTCCCGCTTGGCGCTGGTGCCCGCGCGGATCTTCCCGTCCTTGTCGATGAGCAGTCCGTCGTCGACGATCAGCTCGCACTGGTTCTGATACGCCACGATCTGGGCGCGGTGGCTCTTGCCGCTGCCCGCCGGCCCGACCAGCGCGACCACCTCCACCCAGACCACCTCCTCACCCTTACATTACCAGAATCGACCGGGATCCGCCCAGCCTAGTCACCCGCGAGCCGTGCAGACCGCGCCTTCTGCCCCGGAGCCGTCTCGGTCCCGGTTCCCCGCAGCCGGCGGCGCCAGGGACGCACCCTGTCGCCGGCGAGTACCATGGAGTATTCAGGTGAGACGGAGGGAACAGCGCAGATGTGTGGCATAGCCGGTTGGGTCGACTGGAAGAGGGACCTTTCCCGGGAAGGCCCGGTACTGGAAGCGATGATTGCGCCGCTGGCCGATCGGGGGCCGGACGCCGGGGGCATCTGGTGCTCCGGCCACTGCGCCTTCGGCCACCGGCGTCTGGCGGTGGTCGACCTGGTCGGCGGCGCCCAGCCCATGGTCCGCAGCCGCGGTGACCGAACCTATGTCCTTGTGTACAACGGGCAACTCTACAACACGCAGGAGCTGAGAGAAGAGCTCATCGCCCGCGGTCATGCTTTCTCGACGCAGTCGGACACCGAAGTCCTGCTCGTCGCGTACATGGAGTGGGGGCCGGAGTGCACCCGCCGTCTGAACGGCATCTACGCGTTCGCGGTGTGGGACGAGGCCGGGCAACAGCTCTTCCTGGCCCGCGACCGCTTTGGCGTGAAACCTCTCTTTTATAAGACGATGGGAAGCGCGATCCTGTTCGGCTCCGAACTGAAGGCGCTGCTGGCCCACCCGCTGGTGCAGCCGGAGGTGGACGCAGAGGGGCTGGCCGAGGTCCTCTACCTGGGACCGTCCCGCACCCCGGGCCACGGCGTGTTCCGGGGCGTCCGGGAGGTGCTGCCCGGCCACTGGCTCCTCTTCGACCGCGCGGGCGTGCGGACGCAGCCGTACTGGCAGCTGGAAAGCAGGCCCCACACCGACGGCCCGGCGGAGACGGCCGAGCGGGTGCGGGATCTGCTGCGGGAGGCGGTTCGCCGGCAGCTGGTGGCCGACGTGCCGGTGGCCACCCTGCTCTCCGGCGGGCTCGACTCCAGCGCGATCACCGCCTTCGCCGCCGAGGCCTTCCGGGCCCAAGGGCGGGGGCCCCTGCACACCTGGTCCATCGACTACGCGGAAAACGACCGGCACTTCCGCGCCCACGCCTTCCAGCCCGACCCCGACAGCGCCTACGCGGGAGCGATGGCCGAGAGCCTGGGCACGGTGCACCACGAGGTCGTCATCGATACACCGCAGCTGGTGGACGCGCTGGAGAAGGCGGCGCTCATCCGGGACCTGCCGGGCATGGCCGACGTCGACGCCGCGCTCTTCCTGTTCTGCCGGGAGATCAAGAAGGGGGCCACCGTGGTGCTCTCCGGCGAGTGCGCGGACGAGGTGTTCGGCGGTTACCCGTGGTTCCACCGACCCGGCCCGGAGACCGGCCGGACCTTCCCCTGGATCCGCTCGCTGGAGGCCCGCACGGCCCTGCTGCAGCCCGGCGTCACGGGGCCGATCCGGGCCGAGGACTACGTGGCCCAGCGGTACAGCGACACCGTAGCCCGCGTGCCCCGGCTGCCGGGGGAGGAGCCGGAGGAGGCCCGCATCCGGGAACTCTTCTACCTCAATTTGGCCTGGTTTATGGCCACGCTCCTGGACCGCAACGACCGCATGTCCATGGCGGTCGGGCTGGAGGCGCGCGTCCCCTTCTGCGACCACCTCCTGGTCGAGTACGTGTGGAACATCCCCTGGCGCCTGAAGACCTACGGAGGGCGTGAGAAGGGCATCCTCCGGGAAGCGCTGCGGGGGGTGCTGCCCGAAGCGGTGCGGACCCGGCGCAAGAGCCCGTTCCCGAAGACCCACCACCCGGAATACTTCCGCGCCGTGCGGGACCGGGTCCTGGCCCTGCTGGACGACCCCGCCTGCCGGCTGCACGAGATCGTCCGGGCCGACCGGGTGCGGGCCCTGGCGCGGCAGGACCACGAGGCCACGGACCTGCCCTGGTTCGGCCAGCTGATGAGCGGCCCCCAGTACTTCGCCTGGCTCATCCAGCTCGAGGCCTGGCTCCGGCACTACAAGGTGGTGCTCGTCTGAGAAGCGGCGGACCGCAGCGAACGGGGCTGCCCCGGGGGAGCGATCGACTCTCCCGGGGCAGCCCCGCGTGTTCCGGGGCGGCAGCAGGCCGGGAGCATCCGTGCACTGATTGGATTCTCGATTCGATACAATTCCGAACTTGTATCGGGGGAATGCCGGATCACGGATTGACAGTAAGTGGATGCCGCCCCTATACTGCAAATCACATTTTTCACATGGCGGAGCGCCTGTCTGCGCTCCCGGTGAGGAGGCGGCCAAAGGGGTGAGAGAACAGTGCGGATCGTGCGCAGCGAGCGGGAGATTCGGCGGTACCTGGCGGAGAACGAGCACGACGCCTGTGCTCTCATGGCGGCCGTGCGCAAGGACGGACACCCGACGCATGCGGTCGTGGCGGACGCGCTGGCGGCCCTGGACCGCATGGTCCACCGATCGGGCGACGTCGACGGAGAGGGCGATGGATGCGGGGTCCAGATCGACATCCCGCGAAGGCTGTGGGCATCCATCCTCCGCGAGGCCGGGCAGGATCCCCGGCTGGCCGAGGCGCCCCAGTTCGCCGTGGCCCACATCTTCATCCCCCGGCGCGAGGCCTACTGGTCCGGCTCCCTGAAGGAGCAGGTCTGCCGCCGCCTCGCGGCCGACGGCTTCCGGCTGCTGGCCCAGCGCAGCGGCGCGGTCAACCGGGAGGCCCTGGGGACGCGGGCCCGGGAGGATGAGCCGGAGTTCTGGCAAGTGGCGGTGCTGGCGCCCACAGCCGACCGGCAGGCGGCCGCCCGGGACTGCTTTGGCCTGACGCTGGCCCTGGAGGCGGAGACGGACCTGCACATCTGCTCCTTCTCGCCCGACACGGCGGTGTACAAGGTGCGCGGCAACGCGGCCGTCCTGGCCGCCTACTACCCCGACCTCCGGGACCCCCGCTGCGAGACCCGGGCGGTCCTGGGACACAACCGGTACTCCACCAACACCTCCACCGCCTTCGAACGGGTTCAGCCGTTTTCCGTGCTGGGCCACAACGGCGAGATCAACACCATCCGGGCCCTGCGGGAACAGGCGCCCCTGGTGGGCATCCCGCTCCCCCGCGGCGGCTCCGACTCGCAGGACCTGAACCGCACCCTCGAAGGGCTGATCCACCTGCACGGGATCACGCTCTTCGAGGCCGTGGAGATGCTCTTTCCGCCCATCATCGGGGAGATCAAGCAGATGCCCCCGGCGCTGCAGGACCTGTATATGTACTACCGGCAGGCCTGGGGCCCGTTCGCCCAGGGGCCCGCGGCCATCGCCGCCCGGAGCGGCGACGCCCTGGTGGCCTCGGTGGATGCGCTGGGGCTGCGGCCGTTCTGGCTCCTGGAAACCGAAGAGAGCCTCCTCTTCTCCTCCGAGCCCGGCATCGTCAGCAGCCTCGACCTGGTGCGAGATCCGCACCCGCTGGCGCCGGGCGAGCGGGTGGGCGTTCTGCTGCCGCAAGGCCGCTCGCCCGAGTTGCTGACCTACACGGAGCTGCAAGACCGGGTGCTGCAGCTTTCGCGGCAGCGCTTCCCCGATCCGGTGAACCACAGGCGCTTCATCGCCGTCGGAGGCCCGGCGGAGACCGACCGGGGGCCCTTGCCGGAGGCCACCGGACCAACGGCAACGGAGCCCGGACGCGCCGCTGCAGGCGTGGAGCGGGAACGGCTGATGGCCGCCATGGGGTGGAGCGCCGAGGATCTGGAACAGGTGGCGGCCATGGCGCGGACGGGCGCCGAGCCCATCGGCTCCCTGGGTTGCGACGGGCCGCTGGCCTGCCTGGCGGAGACCCGGCAGAACCTCGCGGACTACTTCAAGGAGTCGGTGGCGGTGGTCACCAACCCGGCGCTGGACCGGGAGCGGGAGATCGAGCACTTCTCCACCCGCACCGTGCTGGGCGTGCGCCCGCCCATCCGGATGCGCGGGGAGGACGACGCCCGGAACCTGGCGGCGACCCGGGTGGAACTGGGCATCCCGGTCCTCCTGGGCGGCGAGCGGGGGGAACCGCTGGTTTCGCGGGCGGTCGGCCGGAGGCTGGCCCGCACCGCCGGCACCTGGCTGCTCGACGACCTGCTGGCGGCGTTCGAAGCCGGCGCCCCCGGCGCAGTGCGGCGCATCGCCGTCTGGTTCAGGCCCACCGAGACGCTGGCGCAGGCGCTCTCCAGGCTTTCTGCGGCGGCGGTGGATGCGGTGCGGACCGGCGCCCAGGTGCTGCTCCTGGACGACGGCGACGCCTTCGCCGGAGACCGGCTCTGGATCGACCCCCACCTCTCCCTCTCGGCGGTGGACCGGGCGCTCCACGCGGCAGACGGGGCGGATGGCCGGCAACGCCTGCGACGCCGGTGCTCGCTGGTGCTGCGCTCCGGCGCCCTCCGCTCCCTCCACGACGTGGCGCTCGCCCTGGGGCTGGGTGCGGACGCGGTCAACCCCTACCTCATGCTGGAGGCGGCGGCCCAAGCCGCCCCCGCGCCGGAGGAAGGGCTGGCCAACCTGCTCGCCGCCCTCCGGAAGGGGATGGAAAAGGTCATCTCCACCCTGGGCATCCACGAGCTGCGGGGGTATGCCCGGTGCTTCAGCCACATCGGGCTCCGGCCGGAGGTGGCCGCGTACTTCGCCGCCGAGGGGTTCGTGGGTTCGGAGCAAGGCGGGCTCTCACTCGCCCGGCTGAAGGCGGACGCGCACGAGCGGTACCAGGTGGCCGCCGGCCAGGGCAGCGGCAGACTGCCGCGCACGCCCCGCTTCTGGCCCCGCCTGTGGAAGGCCGCGGGGGAGGCGGCGGCTGACAGCAGCAAGTACGCCGACTACCTGGCCCGGCTCCGGAAACAGGAACAGGAGAGCCCGGTCTGCCTGCGCCACCTGCTGGACTTCCGTCCCCACGGCCGCAAGCGCCCCCTGACGGCCGAGGTGGACACCACCGTCGAGGGCTACCGGTACCCGATCACCATCTCGGGCATGTCGTTCGGCTCCCAGGGCGAGACGGCGTTCCGGGCCTACGCGGAGGCGGCCAGGCGGCTGGACATCGTCTGCATGAACGGCGAGGGCGGCGAGATTTCCGACATGGTCGGCCGGTACTGGCGGTGGCGGGGCCAGCAGGTGGCCTCCGGCCGGTTCGGGGTACACGCGGAGATGCTGAACGGCAGCCGCTTCATCGAGATCAAGATCGGCCAGGGCGCCAAGCCCGGCGAGGGCGGCCACCTGCCCGGGGCCAAGGTCTCCGCCAAGGTCGCCCGGGCGCGCAATGCCACCCCGGGGGTCGACCTCATCTCGCCCTCCAACAACCACGACATCTACTCGATCGAGGACCTGGCCCAGCTGGTGGAGGAGCTGCGCACCGTCAATCCGCTGGCGAAGATCGTGGTGAAGATGCCGGTGGTGCCCGGGATCGGTACCATCGCGGTGGGCGTCGCCAAGGCCGGCGCCGACGTGGTGGCGCTCTGCGGCTACGATGGCGGCACCGGCGCGGCCCGGCAGCACGCCCTGCGCCACGCCGGCCTGCCGGTGGAGATCGGGGTGCGGGAGGCGCACCTCGCCCTGGTGGCGTCGGGGATCCGGGACCGGGTGGAGATCTGGGCCGATTCAGGCATGCGGTCGGGTCTCGATGTGGTCAAGATGCTGTTGCTCGGGGCCAACCGGGTGGGGTTCGCCACGCTGGCGATGGTGGCCGTCGGCTGCACCGTCTGCCGGGGCTGCCACCTGGACACCTGCCACGTGGGCATCGCCACGCAGATCGAAAGCCTGGAGGAGGGCCGCGCGAAGGGGCTGAAGTCCTTCGTCCCCCGGGACTACGAGGAGGCCGTGCAGCGGTTGGTGACGCTCTTCACCTGCGTTGGCGAGGAGGTGCGGCAGCTCACGGCCCAGCTGGGGTTCCGCCGCACCCAGGACCTGGTGGGGCGGGCGGAGCTGCTCTGGCAGGCCCGGGGCCTGGGCAGGGTCGACCTGGCCGAGCTGGTGGCGCCCGCGCCGTGGGAGGCGCCCGCGGTCCCGGCCGCCGAGCGGGCGCCCGTGCGGCGGTACGCCCGCAGCGAGCTGACCCGGGAGATCGCGGCGGTGGCCGCGGGCCGCGCCCGGGCAGGGGAGCCCCAGGTGTGCCACCGGCAGGCTGGCGTCACCGCCGGCGACCGGATCATCGGCACCTCCCTGGCCGGAGATGTGGCCCGGGCCCGGGTGCGCCCGGCGGTGGAAGGCGCCCGCCTCCCCGACCTGCCCCCCGACTTCGCTGCGACCATCGAACTGGGAGAGGGCTCCATCGCGGGGAACGGCCTGGCTGCGTTCTCCACCGGCGCCGTCTCCGTCCGGGTGCAGGGCGGCGCGCAGGACGGCGTGGGCAAGGGGATGCTGGGCGGGCGGGTGGTGATTCTCAAGAACCGGAACCGGAGGGGGCAGTGGGTCAACGGTTCGGTGGGCAAGTCCTTCGCCTACGGCGCCCAGCGCGGCCTGTTCGTGGTGCAGGGCGACGCCGACGCCCGCTGCGGCATCCGCCTCTCCGGGGCCGACTTGATCCTCGGCGGCCGGATCCGGGAGCCTCTCCGGGACGACCTGGGCTCCCTCGCCACCCGGGCCAACCTGAAGGGGTTCGCCTTCGAGTACATGACGCAGGGGCGCGTCGTGGTGCTCGGCGACCCCGGGCCGTGGATCTGCTCCGGCATGACCGGCGGCGTGGTCTACGTGCGGCTTCAACCGGAGCTGGGGCTGGACCGGGAGGCGCTCCGGCGGCGGATCGCGAAGGGCGCCCGCGTGCAGCTCACCCCGGTCGGGGAGCAGGGCGAGAAGGACCTGACCGAGCTCCTCTCGGCCTACCACCGCATCCTGCTGGAGGCGCAGCAGCCGGAGGAGGCGGCCGAGGTGATGGGCCTCATGCTGGATTGCGGCCGGCACTTCATCGCCATCCGGCCGGTCACCCGGCAGGTGGATCCCGGCGTGACGACCGAGTAGACGACTCGGCCTCAGCACGGACCCTTTCTTCACCCGCCGGTGGGCGGGTGACGGCATAACCGCCGGACCCGGAGGGGTTCGGCCGAAAACGAGGTCCTGGCATTCGCCAGGCGTGAAGGAGGGCTGGAGCGATGAACCTGGATGGATGGACCGTGGGGATCGATTCGGCGTGGACCATGGTGGCCGCCTCGTTGGTCTTCTTCATGCAGGCCGGGTTCGCGATGGTGGAGGCCGGGTTCACTCGCTCCAAGAATGCGGTGAACATCGTGCTCAAGAACCTGATGGACTTCGTCGTCGCCTCCATCGCATTCTGGGCGGTGGGCTTCGGGCTGATGTTCGGGGCCGACGCCGCCGAGCTGGTCGGCCTCGGCGGCTTCGGATCCCCCGAATCCCGCTTCCTCCACCTGGGCCTGGCGATTCCGTTCTTCGTCTTCCTCTGGTTCCAGACCACGTTCGCCGGCACGGCGGCGACCATCGCCTCGGGGGCGATGGCGGAGCGCACCAAGTTCTCGGCCTACCTGCTCTTCAGCGCGGCCATCACGCTGCTGGTCTACCCGGTGGGCGGCCACTGGATCTGGGGCGGGGGCTGGCTCGCCCAGCTGGGTTTCGTGGATTTCGCCGGATCCACGGTCGTGCACTCGGTGGGCGCCTGGGCCGCGCTGGCGGGCCTCCTCCTCCTGGGCCCCCGGATCGACCGGTACGACAAACAGGGCAGGCCCCGGAAGATCGTGGGCCACAACCTGGTGCTGGCGGCCCTGGGCGTCTTCATCCTCTGGTTCGGCTGGTTCGGCTTCAACCCGGGCAGCACACTCTCCGCCACCGACCCCAACATCGGGCGGATCGCCGTGACCACCAATCTGGGGGCCGCCGCCGGCGCCCTGGCCGCGCTGCTCAGCGCCTACCTGCGCACCCGCACCTGGGAGGCAGAGGCGGCGCTCAACGGCGCCCTGGCGGGCCTGGTGGGCATCACCGCCGGCTGCGCCTTCGTCTCGCCTGCAGCGTCGATTCTCATCGGCGCCATCGCCGGAATGCTGCTGGCCCCCGGCACGGCCCTGCTGGAGCGGTTCCGCATCGACGACGCCGTGGGCGCCATCCCCGTGCACGGCTTCGCCGGACTCTGGGGTACCCTGGCCGTAGGTCTGTTCCACGAGACTCAGGGGCTGCTGATGGGCGGCGGACCGCAGCTGCTGGCCATTCAAGCCCTGGGCGCGGCGGCGGTCTTCGCATACGCCTTTGCCGTCTGCCTGCTGATCTTTGCCACCATCAAGGCCACGGTAGGGCTCCGGGTCTCCCAGGAGGAGGAGCTCTCCGGCCTCGACACCGAGCACGGTGCGCGGGCGTACCCCGACTTCCAGCCGGCTGCGGCGCACGGCTACACGGGCGACGACTGACGGCTCCCCGTCACCGGCGCGTGCGACGACCAACGACCCCCACGGGCTGTGCGGGCGACACGGACGCCTGCCCGAGACCAACGTGCGGCACCGGATGCGGTGCCGCACGTTGGTTCGCGCCTGGGTTCAGAAAATCCGGCTGGATAAACCCAGCCGGATCGTCTACTATGTGGGATGATGGTTTACACGCGGCCTCCCAGTATATTCCTGCAACCCGGGCACTGCGTCTCCCCGGGGCGGCCCCGGAAGGTTCGACGGCAGTGGCGGCAGCGGCACTCGACCAGCTGGATGAGCGCACGCCGCTCCCCGCGGGCCAGGTCCTCGACCGCGAGGGGCGCCTCCCCCATCGCCCGTGCCGGGCAGAGATCCACACAGGTACCGCAGGCCACGCAGGCGGCCGGCTGGTGGGTGAGCGTCCACCCGGCTTCCGCCTGTTCCGCGGACAGGCTGCCGGTCGGGCAGAACGCGGCGCAGATGCCGCAGCCCGTGCATGCGTCCGTCGCGCGGCGGGCCTTCCACGGTCCTGCGGGCATCTCTCCGGCCCGGGTCGCGTCCGGGTCGAGCCGCCGCAGCCAGCGGGCGCGCCGCCGGGGCAGCCGGGCGGGCAGACGCGCGTGGTTGAGCTCCGGTTCGGGGAGCAGCTGGCGGGCCGCCTGGGCCGACTCGGTGCGCCAGAGGCTCAGCAGCTCCCGCCGGGTCAGGCTCGGCGTGGCCGCTTCGGCGCCGCCCTCTGTCGTCAGACGAATCGCGTGATCCGACCCCAGTGCGGCCAGCGCCGCCCGCGCCAGCGCCACCGCCTCCCGGGCCAGCTCCCCGCCAACCTTGCGGAAGCAGGACTCGCAGTCGCCGGCGGCGAGCTCCACCCGGCCATGGCGGAGGGCCATCGCGAGCAGGTGGTCCACCGACAAGTAGCCCAGGCAGGGCAACCGCAGGCCGTCGCCGGCGGCCTTCTCGCAGCGCACGGCCGCCGCGGAGAGAACCGCCTCGTCGTCGATGCCCCTGACGGAGACGGCCGCCGTGGGGCAGACGCCGGCGCAGATGCCGCAGCGATCGCAGACGGCGGGGTCCGCCCACACCCTCCCGCCCTCGACCCGCAGCGCAGAGGTCGGGCACGCCTCCGCACAGCGTCGGCAGCTGGAGTGCCGGTGCCGCGCCGCCAGGCAGGCCTGCGCGTCAACCCGGATGGGATCCGGATCCATCAGTTTCAGCAGCCGTTCAAGATCGATCAAGCTGCTCCCCCCTGTCTGCCCTGATCTTACCGTCCTCGTCCCGGTCAGTGGAATAGGGAGCACGGGGGATTTGCCATGGCCCTCATGGATAGTTCGGCGACCCGTAACCAGACAGCCCGTTTTGTCGTTAGATTATCTGTAAGAAAGCCAAGGGGGTGTCACACATGCGCCGTCCCTGGTTGCGCGCCGCAGCACTCATCCTCAGCACTGCGCTGATCCTCAGCGGCTGCGGCTCCGCGGACAACCCTCCGCCTTCACCGCCGCCGCAGACCGAACCGCAGCCGACGCCGAACCCGACGCCGCCGGAGACACCGGAGACGCCTTCCCAGCCGGCCGATGCCCCTGAGGACCCCGCAGAGCCCGAGCCGGATGTCCCCGCTCTTCCCGGCGACACGGAGGCCCTGAGAGAGGCGCTGCGGGTCCAGTCGCCCATTACCTACACCATCGTCCTCGCCCACGACGCCCCCCGCGAGATGGACAAGACCGCCTATCTGGATCAGATGCTGGCGGAGCAGGGCTACCCCGGCAAGAACGAGATCCTACTGGTCCTGTTCCCCGCGGACAACTACAACATCCGCTTTGCGATGGGCTCGCTGGTCTTTGACCGCAGGATCACCCTCCAGCAGATGCTGGAGCTGGTACAGAGCCAGTACCTGACCCGCTCGCGACAGGGCGATCCCGCCGGGGGCCTGGCCGCGCTGATCAACGCCATCAACGAGCGGGCGAAGTAGGTCCTCGTGAACCGTGTCGGGATAATGAAACCCCGGGAAGGCCGATAGCCCTCCCGGGGTGTTTCTGTTCCGGTTTCGTCTCCGGCGCTAGTCGTCGCCGCCGGTCAGGGCCGGCTCGGTCTCCCGCACCACCTGCTCCGGCAGGAGCTTGTTCAGCACCACGCCGGCCAGGGCGGCCAGGGCCATGCCGCTCAGCTGGAGCCCGCCGGGCAGCGGCAGCGCGGCGCCGCCGATCCCCAAAACCAGCACCACTGCGGCGATGACCAGGTTGCGCCCGTTGGTAAGGTCCACCCGGGCGTCCACCACCTGCCGGATGCCGATGGAGGTGATCATGCCGAACAGGACGATGGAGATACCGCCCATCACCGGCGTCGGGATCGCCTGCAGCAGGGCGCCCAGCTTGCCCACGAACGACAGGGCGATGGCGACAACGGCCGCGATGCGGAGGATACCGGGATCGTAAACACGGGTGACGGCCAGGACGCCCGTGTTCTCCGAGTACGTGGTGTTGGCCGGGCCGCCCAGCAGGCCGGCGAGGGCGGTGGCCAGGCCGTCGCCCATCAGGGTCCGGTGCAGGCCGGGATCACGGATCAGATCCTTGCCGATCACCGCACCGTTGGTGGTGATGTCGCCGATGTGTTCCACCATCGTCACCAGAGCCAGGGGGGCGATCGCCAGAATGGCCGAGAGGCTGAACTTGGGCGCCGTCACCGGCGGGACGGCTACCCAGGAGGCCTGGGCCACGGCCGCCCAGTCCACCAGCCCGAACGCCGCCGAGGCGGCGAACCCCACCAGAAGGCCACAGATGATCGGCAGCAGCTTCAGGAAGCCCCGGGCGTAGACCGACACCAGCACCACCGTCAGGAGCGTGATAAGGGCCACCAGCCAGTGGGAGGAGGCCATGTCCACGGCCACGGGCGCCAGCGTCAGGCCGATGACCATGATCATCGGTCCGGCGACGATGGGCGGGAAGAAGCTGCGGATCCGGTCGACGCCGAACAGGTAGATGAGTCCCGACAGAACCAGGTAGACGAGGCCCGCCGCCACGATGCCCCCGGCGGCGTACTCCAACCCCTCCGTCTGCCCGACCAGCTGGATGGCGGCGATGAAGGCGAAGCTGGAGCCCAGGAACACGGGCACCCTGCCCTTCGTCACCAGGTGGAACAGCAAGGTGCCGAGGCCCGCGGTCAGCAGGGCCACGCTGGGGTTGAGCCCCGTCTGGATGGGCACCAGCACCGTGGCCCCGAACATCGCCGCCACGTGCTGCAGGCCCAGCACAAACCGCTTAGTCGGAGAGAGCGTTCCCGTCGAACCCGCCATCGCACATACCCCCTGATCATGATGCTCCTGCGACGCATAAAAAAGGACCTCTTACCGGCGAGGCAAGAAGTCGCGTGGCAGGCACACCCGTGTCAGGGCGCACCGAACCATGTGACCTTGCCAGTCTCACAGGACTGCCTTAAAGGTCGCCGGTATTTAATTCTGAGTCAGTATAACACGACCTGCCGCGGATGACCAGAGTCCTTTTCCTCTTCCGCCGGCAGATTTTTTGGGCCTCCCGGCAGGTATTTCATGCCAGAAGTTAGGATTCTTTCCTGTCGGGAAGGAGGGGTTCTTTGAGATGGTGGAAGGCCGGACCACCGTCCTGATCGCCAACGACAACCACGAGGAACGCCAGCGCCTCATGGACAAGTTCGACGGCATGTCCGAGTTCACCGTGGTGGGCGAGGCGCGCCACGGCCTGGAGGCGGTGGAACTGGTGCGGACCCTGCGCCCGGACCTGCTGATCCTGGACGACGTCCTGCCGCACCTGGACGGCTTGGGCGTACTGGCGGAGCTGGGCCCGGAGGGGCGCCCCCACGTCCTGCTGCTCCTCTCCTGCGCATCAGACCTGCTGGTGCAGCACTACTACGAGAAAGGGGCCAGCTACTGCCTCCTCCGCCCCGTCCAGCCGGATCTGGTCGCGGAGCGCGCACTGCTCGTCTGCGGCCATCCGGCCGCGTCGCAGACCTCATCCGCGGGGCGCACGGTGCCCAGCCCACGCACCATCGCCGAGCTCCTGCGGCGCAGCGGCGTACCGGCCCACCTGCAGGGGTATCGCTTCCTCAAGGACGCCGTCCAGTACGTCCTCAGCACCAACAAGACGACCTGCGGGATGACCAAGGAACTCTACCCGCATATCGCCCGACTGCACGGCACCCAGCCCAACCGGGTGGAACGCTCCATCCGCCACGCGATCGAGGTCGCCTGGGGGCGGGCCGACATCAACGACCTGCAGCGGCTCTTCGGCTCGACGGTGCACCACGTGCGGGGCAAGCCGACCAACGCCGAGTTCGTGGCCATGCTGGCCGATCACCTGCGGGGAGCGGTGGGCTCCTGAGCAGCCCCCGCTCCCCCGGCTGTCTGGGCTCCGATGATCAGCAACCGGCCAGCACCCGGCGCGCCTCCTCCATCCCCCTGGACAGCGCCTCGCGGTTGATGGGGATGTACCGCGCCTTGTCCTCGCCCATAACCTTGGGCAGGACCTCCAGGATCGACTCGACCTTCACGACGGGCACCACCGCCAGCAGCGCGCCCAGGGCGATCATGTTGGCAAAACGCACGTTGCCCAGCTCCACCGCCAGGTCCGTGGCGGGCACCGGCACAACGGTGATGTCCGTCCGCGTCGCCCGCCCCGTGCAGAGGGAGGTGTTGACCACCAGCGTGCCCCCCGGCTGCACCGCCGGCGTGAACTTCTCCAGCGACGGCTGATTCAGGACGATGCAGGCGGTCGGTTCCGATACCATCGGGCAGGCCACCGGCTGGTCGGAGATCACCACCGAGCAGTTGGCCGTGCCGCCGCGCTGCTCCGGTCCGTAGGCGGGCACCCACGAGACGTGCTGTCCCTCCAGGTTCCCTGCGTAGGCGAGCAACTGCCCGGCGGTGAGCACGCCCTGGCCACCGAATCCGGCGATCAGAATCTCATGCGTGTACACCGGCCAGCGCCTCCTTCGTCACATCCTTGAACTCGCCCACGGGGAAGTAGGCGAGCATGTCGTTTGACACGTAGCGGTTGGCCTCGGCCGGGGTCACCCCCCAGTTGGTCGGGCAGTTGCCCAGGACCTCGACCATCGAGAACCCCAGGCCGTTCACCTGCGCCTCGAACGCCTTCCGGATGTACTGCTTCGTCTTCACGATGTTGGCCACGTCGGCGACGTGCGTTCGGGCCGCGTACGCCGTGCCCGGCATCTGCGCCAGGAGCTCGGCCATGCGGTACGGCCGGCCGCTCTCCTCCTGGCGGCCGTAGGGGGTGGTCGCGGTCACGGCGCCCATCAGGGTGGTCGGCGACATCTGTCCGCCGGTCATGCCGTAGATGGTGTTGTTGTACATGATCGCCGTGATGCGCTCGCCCCGGGCCGCCGCGTGGATGATCTCCGCGGTGCCGATGGCCGCCATGTCGCCGTCGCCCTGGTAGGTGAAGACGAACAGGTTCGGCCGCGCCCGCTTCACGCCGGTGGCCACCGCGGGCGCCCGGCCGTGGGGGGCCTGCACGAAATCGGTCTCGAAGTAGTTGTAGGCGAGGACGGAGCAGCCGACCGAGGCCACGCCCACCGTCCGCTCGCGCAGGCCGAGCTCGTCAAGCAGCTCGGCGATGATCCGGTGCAGGACGCCGTGGCTGCACCCGGGGCAGTAGTGGGTGACCACGGGCGACAGCGGCTCGGGCATGCCAGCGATGCGCTTCATCAGGCCTCTCCTCCCATCCGTTCCTGAATCTGGCCCAGGATCTCTCGCGGCGTCGGGACCATGCCGCCGAGCCGACCGTAGAAATCCACCCGGGCCCGGCCGAGCACGGCCAGCTTCACGTCCTCCACCATCTGGCCACTGGACATCTCCACGTCCAGGAACCGGCGCACGCCCCGCTCCGCCAGCCGGGCGAGCCCGTCGCCCGGGAACGGCCACAGGGTGATGGGACGGTACAGCCCCACCCGGAGCCCCTGCTTGCGGGCCGCGTCGACCGCCGCCCGGGCGATGCGGGCCGACGTGCCGTACGCCACCACGACGAGATCCGCATCGTCGCAGCGGTACTCCTCCCACCGCTTCTCCCGCTCCGCCATGGCGCTGAACTTGGCCTGCAGCACGCGGTTGTGGGCTTCGAGGTTCTCCGGGTTCAGCTCCAGGGAGGTGATGATCCGCTTCGGCCGGCCGGCGGCGCCCGTGAGAGCCCAGTCCTTCTCCACCGCGTGGGTCTGTACCGGCGGGAAGGAAACCGGCTCCATCGTCTGGCCCAGCAGCCCGTCGCCCACGATGGCCACGGGGTTGCGGTAGGCGTCGGCCAGGTCGAAGGCCAGGATCGTCAGGTCCACCAGCTCCTGCACGGTGGAGGGGGCCAGTGCGATCATGTGGTAGTCACCGTGTCCGCCGCCCTTGACGATCTGGAAATAGTCGCTCTGGGAGGGCTGGATGTTGCCCAGGCCCGGGCCGCCCCGCATGATGTTGACCACGACGCACGGCAGCTGCGACCCGATCATGTACGAGATGCCCTCCTGCTTCAGGGAGTAGCCCGGCGAGGAGGACGACGTCATCGCCCGCACGCCCGTGGCCGCCGCGCCCAGGAGCATGTTCACCGCGGCCAGCTCGGACTCGGCCTGCAGGAACGTACCGCCGACCTCGGGCATGCGCCGGGCCATGTACGCCGGCAGCTCCGACTGCGGCGTGATCGGGTAACCGAAGAAGAACCGGCAGCCCGCCCGGATCGCGGCCTCGCCCAGGGCTTCGTTGCCCTTCATCATCATGGTCGTGGTGGGTTCCATCGGGCATCCCCTCCTAGGCGATCTTGTAAATGGTAAAGACGACCTCAGGGCAGACCAGCGCGCACGCCCGGCAGCCGGTGCACCGCTCCGGAGCGATGGCCACGGCCGCCCGATAGCCCAGCGCGTTGATCTGGTTCCCCATGGCGAGCACCTCGCGCGGACAGGCCTCCGTGCAAAGCTCGCATCCCTTGCAGCGATCCTGATTCATCTCGAGCTTGATGCCGCGCAACCCCATAACCCCCTTTTCCCACGTCGTCTCCGCTGACCGCCGGACCGCCTACGCCAGGGCGAAGGGCTCCGCCTCCCAGGGCGGACGCATGCACAGCCGGAGCGGCAACAGCTTCAGCCCAGGCAGCGCGTCCACCAGATCGGCGCGCACGGCCGTGCAGAACACGGGCAGGTCCAGCAGGCGGGCGGCTTCCTCCACCTGCTTCAGGCCCTCCAGGACGTGCTCGGGGCGGGTCAGCGGACCCAGGTTGGCGTTGTTCACGAGGCCGGTCAGCCGGATCCGGCCGATCTCCTCCAGCCAGCGGGCGTACCGGGCCACCTGCTCCGGCGACCCCGTGTCCGGCCGGTAGGGGTTCACCACCATCAGCGCCTCGTACGTGCCCGGCTCGAGGCGCATGCTGCCCAGGACCCGGGCGCCCTCGCCGCCGCCGATGTCCGCCACCACCGGTCCGTCGTAGGCGGTCATCGCCTGCACGGCCCGCGCTGCGACCACCGGCAGGTCCGAGCGCCACAGGTCGCCGGCCGGACGGACCACCTCGACGCCGGCCGCCGCCAGTTGGTCGGCGACGTCCCGCGACCGGTAGTAAGGCGTGATAAAGTCAAGGTCCAGCAGCATAGGCCGCTTTTGCTCAGCACACAGCGAAAGGGCGAAAAAAACGGCCACTTCGGTCTTGCCAGAACCGAAGTGACCCACCACGAGGGTACGGGCAGCCTTCTCCATCGCTATCCCCCCAGGTTCATCTTAACCGTCGCGGATGGACCGGGGGTATCGGTAGTTGGGTTTAGACACAAAGGGCTATCCTGACAACGCGAAAATTGCGAACGCACCCTAATCCTCGTCATCGTCCGGTGCGGCGGACTCGTCATCGTCGCTCACCGGGTCAAACCGGTCGAGGCCGGGGATCTCCTCCACGGGCAGGCGCAGTTCGATCAGCTCGCCCTGGCGCAGAACCGTCATCGGCACCTGATCGCCGTACCGACGCGCGGAGAGGAGCTTCCGGATCATGCCGGTGCTCAGCACCGGCTGCCGGTCGCCGACGGCCATGATCATGTCCATCTCCTGCACGCCGGCACGCCGGCCCGGCCCGTCGGATGCGACGTGCTGGACGACCAGGCCCCGGTCCGTGGGCAGGTTGAGCATCTCCACCCAGATGTCGTCGATGACGTCGACCTCGCCGGAGAAGCCCAGCCAGGGGTGGACGGCGTAGCCATAGTCGATGATCTGGCTGGCCACCCGGGCAGCCACCGAGGCCTGAATGGCGAGGCTCAGGCCGCCCTGCCACGGGATGCCGTTGATGCCCACCACCCGGCCCTCCAGGTCGATGAGGGGGCCGCCGGCGTTGCCGGGGTGGATCGCGGCGCTGGTCAGCAGGAGTCCGTCCACCGGCAGGTTGCCCCGGCCGCGCGCCTTGGGGCGGTAGACCGTGCGGTCGCTGCTGCTGATGATGCCGCTGGCGGCCGTGTGCTCCTGCCCCAGGGCGTAACCCACCGCGGCGACGAAGAGCCCCACCGGCGTCGTGCCGTCCGGCGCGAAGGTGGGCGGATCGTGGGGGAGCCGCTCCTCGACCTGCAGGACCGTCAGGAAGTAGAGCGGATCGACGCCGATGCACTCTGCCCGCCGCCGCTTGCCGTCAGCCGTCTTGATGGTGATCTCGTCCTCTGGGGCGACGATCTGCGCGGTGCTGATGATATGATAATGGTCCAGGATCACCCCGGTACCCAAGGCAACTTGCCCCGTCTTGGGCGTGGCGGCGTAGATGTGCACCACCGCCGGGCGCACCCGGTCGAGCGCCGCAATCAGGGCTGAGGAAAACGGGTCCACGCCCACACCCCCAATCTTTCCAACGTAGCCACTCTAACATGCCATTTTACGTACGTTGTCGCGCGTTCTCAACCCTGGTCGGGCGGCCCGAACGAACCGGCTCGTCCGAAACGTCTCTTCTATGGTGTGGCAGGAAGCGATCCGGTACCGGTGAAATCCTGTAGGATACGTCTGACCTCGGAGGGATCGCCCGAATGATCGAACTCCTCAACGTCTCCAAGAGTTACAGCGGCGGGACGAAGAAGGCGGTGGACAACCTCAGCCTCACGATCCGGCCGGGCGAGGTCTTCGGCTTCCTCGGTCCCAACGGGGCCGGCAAGACGACCACCATCAAGATGATCGTCGGACTGCTCCGCCCCGACAGCGGCACCGTCCGGGTCGGCGGCTACGACGTCGTCAGGCAGCCGCTGGAGGCCAAGCGGCAGCTGGCCTACGTGCCCGACACGCCGGAAGTCTACGACAAGCTGACAGGCCTGGAGTACCTGAACTTCATCGCCGACGTGTACGGCATCAGCCCCCGGGAGCGGCAGGAGCGCATCGCGCAGTTCGCCGACGCCTTCGACCTCACCCACGCGCTCCTGGACCGGGTGGACAGTTACTCCCACGGCATGCAGCAGAAGCTGGTGCTGATTTCGGCGCTGATGCGCGATCCGCCGGTCTGGGTGCTGGACGAGCCCATGGTCGGCCTGGATCCCCGCTCCTCCTATCAACTGAAGGAACTGATGGCCGAGCACGCCCGCCGGAACCGGACGCTCTTTTTCTCCACCCACGTGTTGGAGGTGGCGGAGCGGCTCTGCGACCGGGTGGCGATCATCAACAAGGGGCGCATCATCGCCTGCGGCACGCTGGATGAGCTGCGCAGCGGACAGACCGGCGAAACGCTGGAATCCATCTTCCTGGAGCTGACGGAGAAATGAGGAACGTCTGGCCGCTCGTGCGGGTGCAGCTCCGCCAGACCTGGCGCGGCAGCCTGGAGCGCATGACGGGTACCCGGTCCCGCCTGGGCCTCCTGCTGATCCCCCTTCTCATCCTGGCCTTTCTTCCGCTGATCCTCCTGTTCGTCGCCATGTACGTGGGCCTGTACTGGGGGCTGGAGCCGTTCGGTCAGGCCCCGTTCGTCCTGACGGTTGCGCTCACGGCCGGTCAGTTGCTCTGCCTGATTTTCGGCGTGCTCTACGTCATCTCCGTGTTCTACTTCAGCCAGGATCTTCGCCTGCTCATCCCTCTGCCCCTGCGGCCGGGGGAGATCGTCCTGGCCAAGCTGGTCTCGATCCTCCTCGGCGAGTACCTCAGCATGGCGCCGGTGGTGATCCCCGGCCTGGCGGTCTACGGCTTCCTGGCCGACGTGGGGCCGCTGTACATCCCCTTTGCCGTGCTGATCTACCTCATGCTCCCCGTGTTCCCGCTGGTGCTGTCGGGCCTGTTCAGCCTGCTCCTGATGCGGATCACCGCGCTCCGCCGCAACCGGGACCTCTTCCGGGTCTTCGGCGCCCTGCTGGGCATCGTCCTGGCCATCGCCCTGCAGTTCGCGACCCGCTTCCAGCAGGGGAACCTGCAGGCCGAGGACGTGCAGCGGTTCCTGGAGAACCAGCAGCCGCTCATCCAGGGCGTCTCCCGCTGGATCGTCACCTCCGCCTGGGGCACCCAGGCGCTGCAGGCCGGCAGCCCGGCCCTGGGCATCCCGTACTTCCTCCTGTTCACGGGCGCGGTGGCGGCTTCCCTGGCACTGTTGGTCGCGGGCGCGGAGCGGTTCTTCTTCGGCGGACTCCTGAGCGGCGGCGAGCGGGCCACGTCAGGGCGCGAGATCAGCCGATCGGAGCTGGCCGAGCGGACGGGCCGGGTGCAGTCGCCCCTCCGGGCGCTCTTCCTCCGGGAGGTGCGGCTGCTGAACCGCAACCCCTCGCACCTGATGACCGCCATCTCCACCCCGGTGCTCATCCCCCTCTTCATCGCCATTCCGATGGCGACGGGCAACCTGGTTGTGGAGGGGTTCGACCTGGCCCGGCATGCGGACTCCCCGTGGGTGCCCGCGGTCCTGCTGGCCGCCGTCTTCGGCATGAGCTCCACCTCCGTCATCGCCTCGTCGGCCGTCAGCCGGGAGGGGCGGTGGTTCTGGATCAGCCAGTCGCTGCCGGTGGCGCCCCGGGTGCAGATTCACGCCAAGCTGCTGCACAGCCTGCTGTTCAACCTGCTCAACCTGCTGATCGTGGGCGCCGCCGCCCTCTGGCTGGGGCTCGGCACGCCGCGCAACCTGGCCGTCCTGCTGGCCGGCGGCCTTCCGGTGTGCGTGCTCAGCGGGTACAGCGGGCTGCTCATCGACGTCCTGAAGCCCCATCTCACCTGGACCGACCCGCAGCAGGCCATGAAGGGGAACATCAACTCGCTCCTCGGCATGCTGATCCACCTCGGGGTCACCGCCGTCACGGTCGGCGCCGCCATCGTGCTGTACGCAGCCGCCCGCCCGTTCTTCCTGCCCGGCCTCGTGATCGTGCTGGCACTGGAGGCGTGGCTGCTGGGCCAGATCGTGGGTGCGCTGGCCGACGCACGTTACGCGCAATACGAGCTGTAGGGAGATGATCCGATGGGTCGCACGCTGATGGCCATAGGCACACTGCTGTTGGTTGTGGGCGCTGCGATCGCCCTGTTTGAGCGGTTCCTGCCCGGCATCGGCCGGCTGCCGGGCGACATCATCATCCGGCGCGGCAACTTCACCTTCTATTTCCCGATCGCGACCAGCCTTCTGGCCAGCATCGGCCTCACGCTGCTGTTCTGGCTCTGGCAGCGGTTGGGACGCTGACTTGCCGGTCCCCGGCAGGCCGGCCTGCGATATCAAGCGGATAGGGGGATGGGTCCATGATCTTCATCAGCAATCGCAGCCAACAGTTTTACCAGCTGCTTCGGGAGGCAACCGAGAACGCTGCCGAGGTGGCCGGACTGCTCGGGCGGCTTCTCGAAGAACCCGTCCACGTGGGGAACCTGGCACCCGAGATCAAGCAACTGGAGTCGAAGGGCGACGACCTGACTCACCGGCTCTTCGAGCTGATCCACAAGACGTTCGCGACGCCGCTGGAGCGCACCGATCTGGCGACGCTGGGCGTGGCCATCGACAACGTGGTGGACGCGATGGAGGCGGCCGCCGCCCGGGTCGGCATCTACCGCCTGTCGGCGTCCGATAAGCACCTGCGCGCCTTCGCCCAGATCCTGCGGGCCCAGGCCACCGAACTGGTCGCCGCCATCGACCTGCTGGCGGGAGGCAAGCTGCTGGAGATCCAGGACCGCATCCGGCAGATCAACACCCTGGAGAACCACGGCGACGACGAGCTGCGGCTCGCCCTGTCCGAGCTCTATGATCGCAGTGCATCCGACCCGGTTCTGTTCATCACGATGAAGGAGATCTACGAGATGCTGGAGCAGGCCACCGACGAGGTCGAGACGGTGGCCAATGTCCTCGAAGGCGTGATCATGAAGCGGGCGTGACCGCCCGCCGTCCGGGAAAGCTCACGGTCCTCGCCAGGCCGCACCGCGGCCTCGGCGAGGACCTCTGTTGCTCAGGCTGGCAGAGCGGGCACCCTTTCAGCCTACCCCCGCAGAGGCATTCCTGCGAGCACCCGCTTCCGCAGGTACGGCGCAGGCCGGTACCGCTCCTCTCCAGTCTCCCGCTGCAGCCCCTCCAGCACCGCCAGGACCTTGTCTGGGCCAAGTTCGTCCGCCCACTCCAGCGGACCCAGCGGGTAATTGAGCCCCAGCTGCATCGCGGTATCGATCGCCTCAGCGGTGGCGATTCCCTCTTGCAGGGCGAAGGCCGCCTCGTTGATCAGACACGCCAACAGCCTGGCCGCCACCAGCCCCGGGCTGTCGGTCACCACCTCGGTGTCACGGCCCAGCGAGTGGAAGAAACGCACCGCCGTGGCCGTCGCAGCCGGGTCGGTCCGCAGCCCCGGCGCCACCTCCACCAGCTCGCGCCGGCTCACCCGGGGGATGCCCCCGTAGCCCACGACCCGGGCCGGGTTGACGACCTGGGTCGCCAGTTCCGTCGTCGACCGGGTCGAAGCCTCGATCAGGACGACCACCCCAGGGGCGGGCTGCCGGCCCACCAACAGCGCGGGATCCCCCAGGACCACCAGATCGGCGTCGGCGCAGCAGTCCACCATGCGGTAGCCGGCCCGCGCAGCGAGGTCCGCCAAGTCCGCATCGCCCAGCACCGCCACGTTCCGGATCTCAGGCAATCGGGGCGTCGGCGCCAGGGAATGCTGCGCCGGGGCCGGGCCGTCCAGCGCCCGCCCTTCCCGGTACCGGTACCAGCCCTGCCCGGTCTTGCGCCCCAGCCTGCCCGCCTTCACCATGCGCTCCTGCAGGGGGTGCGGACGGAACCGGGGGTCGCCGAAGAACTGCTCGTACACCGACCGGTGCACGGCGAAGTTGATGTCCATACCCACCAGGTCCATCAACTCGAAGGGGCCCATGCGAAAGCCGCATGCCAGGCGCGCGATGCGGTCGATCTGCGCCGCGGTCGCCACCTGATCCCCCAGCAGCCGCAGCGCCTCTCCGGTGAACGGCCGGGCCACCCGGTTGACGATGAACCCCGGGGTGTCCCTGACCCGCACCGGCACCTTGCCCATCGCCTCGGCCAGGGAAACCGTGGCCTGGAGCGCGGCCTCACCGGAGGCGTCGCCGCCGACCACCTCCACCAGCCGCATCGCCGGCACGGGGTTGAAGAAGTGCATGCCCACCACCCGGTCTGCCCGGCCGGCCAGCGCACCGATCTGCGTGACCGAGAGCGAGGAGGTGTTCGTCGCCAGCACCACGTCTTCCCGGCACAGCCGGTCCAGCCGCTCGAACAGCCGACGCTTCAGCTCCAGGTCCTCCGGCGCCGCCTCGATGACGAAGTCCGCGGCGGCAAAATCCCCCAGGCTGGTGGTGGTGGTGATGCGTCCCAGGACCTCAGCGACCTGCGCATCCGGGATCCGCCCCCGCGCCGCCTGCCGCTGCAGATCCGACTCCACCCGCCCGAGAGCCCGGGCAAGGGCCTCAGGATCGACGTCATAAAGCAGCACGTCGAACCCGGACTGCGCCGCGACCTGCGCGATCCCCGCGCCCATCGTACCGGCCCCGACGACGCCTAACCGACGCACCGCTGCTACCTCCCCGTGAACCTGGGCTCCCGCCGCTCCACGAAGGCCCGGATACCCTCCCGGGCATCCTCGGTCGCGGCGGCGATCTCCTGATGGTAGGCCTCCAGCGCCAGCACCTCGTCCAGGGAGCGCTCGAGCCCGCGGTTCAGCTGCCGCTTGATCCACCCCACGGCGCGGGGGCCCCGCGCCAGCCGCCCGGCCCACTCGGCCACCGCCGGCTCGAACTGGTCGTCAGGCACCACTCGGTTGCACAGCCCCAGCGACAGGGCCTCCGCCGCGCTGACCCGGTCGCCGAACAGGGCCAGTTCCATCGCTTTGTGGTAGCCCACGAGGCGCGGCAGGAAATAGGACGCGCCGGAGTCGGGCACCAGGCCGATGCGCGCAAAGGCTTGGATGAACGCCGCGCTCTCGGCCATCACGATGAGATCGCAGGCCAGGGCCAGGCTGACGCCTGCGCCGGCGGCCACCCCGTTGACGGCGGCCAGGACCGGCTTCTCGAGGCTGCGGATCTGCGCGATCCAGCGGTTGTAATAGCGGCGCACCAGGTCGCCGATGGGCATGTCCCCGATCGACTGCAGATCCTGGCCGGCGCAGAACGCGCGCCCCTCGCCGATGATGACCACACACCGCACGGCCGGATCCCGCTCCGCCTGCTGCAGGGCCGCAATCAGCCCCTCGTGCTGGGCTTGGTTGAAGGCGTTGAGCCTTTCCGGTCGGTTCAGGGTGATTCGGAAGACGCCTTCGCCGTCCAGGGCACAGCGCACCGCCGTCTCGCTCACGGGCTTACCTCCCCTTCCACTCGGGCTTCCGCTTCTCGGTGAAGGCCCGCATGCCCTCCTTCTGGTCCTCGGAGGCAAAAGCCATGGCGAACAGCCGGCGCTCGTACGCGAGCCCGCTGCTCAGGCTGCCCTCGAAGGCCTGCAGCACCGCCTCCTTGGCCAGCCGCAGGGCCACGGGCGACTTGGACGCGATCTCGCCGGCCAGCTTCTGCGCCTCGCTGAGGTAGACCTCCACCGGAACCACCCGACTGACCAGACCGGCCGCCAGGGCCTCCTGCGCGGTGAGCATCCGGCCGGTCAGGACCATCTCCATCGCCAGCGACTTCCCGACCGCCCGGGTGAGCCGCTGGGTGCCGCCGGCGCCCGGCAGGACGCCGATGTTGATCTCCGGCTGGCCGAACTTCGCCGTCTCCGAGGCGACGATGATGTCGCAGATCATCGCCAGCTCCAGGCCGCCGCCCAGGCAGTAGCCGCTGACGGCAGCGACGATGGGCTTCTTGATGCGGGCGACTTCATCCCAGAGTTCGATGTAGTCCCGGGTGTACATGTCGATTGCGCCCAGCTCCGCCATCTCCTTGATGTCGGCGCCGGCGGCGAAGGCCTTCTCATTGCCGTGCAGCAGGAGGCACCCGATGCCCGGATCGCGCTCCATCTCCCGGAACGCCTCCACCAGCTCCGTCATCAGGCGGAAGTTGAGGGCGTTGAGCGCCTGGGGGCGGTTCAGCTGCACCCGGCCGACAGCTCCCTCACGAAAAACCAGGATGTTCTCGTACGCCACGGTCCTCTCCTCCTCCATCGTGGGCTTGTGTGGGTTCAAAGTGCCTCTCCAGGAACCGGAGCGCCCCGGGCCGCAGCCTGGCATAGTACGCCTGGAACAGCCTGCGCGCGTCGTGCCCCCGCCAGGTATCGGGCAGGAGCCGGCGCGGCAGCCCCGGGTCGACGAACAGGAACTTCCGGTAGTCGTGGACGAGGCGGATCTGCTCGACGAAGCGCTCCTCGTCGCTGTGCAGCCTCGACGACGCCTCCAGGCGGGGCTCCCAGCGCGCGATGAACCGGTCGTAGCTCGCCTGGATCGCCTCCAGATCCCAGCAGCGGCGCACCAGGTCGGGCGCCGACCAGGGCTCCGCGTACGGCGCGACGAACAGCGTGGCGTAGGGCTCCAGCCCGTAGCGCCGGAGCAGCTCCCGCACCGAGTCCTCGAGCGGGTTGGGCGAGATCCAGGTGCCCGGCGACAGGTGGGCGAAGCCCGTCCAGATCAGCTCCCGGCGCAGGTCGTTGCGCCGGTTCCGCAGGGCCTCGGGGACCGAATAGACCAGTACCCGCCAGCGGCCGTCCCAGTCCACGTCCCGGCCGTCGTACACGCGCCGCGACGCCTCGGCAATGCGGCGGCGTCCCGCCGCGGAGAGCGCATAGCAGGTCCGGTTTCCGACCTTGCGCACCTCCAGCCATCCCTGGCGAGCCATGCGCGAGAGCGCCTGCCGCAGGGCCGCCTCGCTGACGCCGAACGGGCGCACCCAGGCGGCCAGGGTCGACGCCCAGGCCTCGCCTCCGACATGCTGGATGTAGTCGCCCCACAGGTTGAACAGCAGCGACCGGGCCTTCATCCCCCCACCTGCCTCTGAGCCGCGCAACATTCGGCCAGTGCTGACAGATTCGCCGTTTCCGGCCGCTCCCCTTCCTCGTGCCCGGCGGCTGCCCCCCGGCGCACGACGGCAGGCTCACCGCAGCCGCATTGAAAAAGGCGCCGACCTGCCATAGAGGTCGGCGCCGTCCGTGCCCGGTCAGGGCGTGATCCGGTAGCGGCAGCACTGGCCGCCGTGGGCGATGCACTCCAGCCGTTCGATGTTCTCGGTCCCCAGAACGGTCTTGAAGAAGGCCAGCTCGTGGTCGCAGGCGTGCGGGTACCGTCGGGAGGCGAGGTGCACGGGGCAGTTGAACTCCTTCAGCACCAGGGCGCCATCCTCGTCCTGCTCGCACTGGGCCAGGTATCCGTTGGCCTGCTGGATCTCGGCGAGCTGCGCCACCCGTCCGGCGAGGGTGTCGGCGTTGACGTCGGCGCCGTAGCGCGCGACCATCTCTTCCCTCCGCCGCTGGAAAAAGGCCTCCACCAGCGCCGGGTCCGTGTCGTGCAGGAAATCCAGCAGCTCCACCGTCAGCGTGCTGTACTTCTTCGGGAACAGGTTGTCGGCCGCCTCGGTGAGCGAGTAGACCCGGGTAGGCCGCCCCATCGGCAACCGCTGCTGCACAGAGGTTACCAGCCCATCCCGCTCCAGAGAGGTCAGGTGGCGTCGGACCGCGACATGGGTGATGTGAAGGCGCTCTCCGAGTTCGCCTACGGTGAGGGGGCCAACAACCCGCAGCAGGTTGATGATCTCGCGGCGCGTGGAGGTCTCGTCCTGGCGGGGCATGAGATCCACTGACAACTCGTTCCCCTCCTGTTCGCACTCGGCAGTCGTAACTCGCGGACATCCGATTGTAACTCGCCTACATTTTATCATATGAAAGATCAGCCGGATACTTTCTAAAGCCGTTTGTCACCAATTGTATCCGATATGTCTAGGGCACCTATCCGATGTGACGCCGTCACGTAGACCGAGGTGGGAGTCGCGTGAAACGGCACAAGAAGAGGGTGGGCCCCCCACCGTTGTTGGGGTTGATTGGGAGTTCTATAATTGTCGTTGGAGTGATTACACTGGAGGTGAATCCGGGTGTTCATGTGCAAGTACTGCCTGGAGCAGTTCGAGGATGAGCGCCTGGCCTACATCCTGTTCCCGGAGAGCCGGAAGAACCACCCTGCGGCTGACGCCTTCGCCCTGAAGTTCTGCTCCCGGGCCCACCTGGTTGCGTTCCTGCAGCACATCTCCCACCAGCACCAGCCGTACTCGCTGACCAGGGTCGCCGGCAACAGCCGTGAGACGTTCCCCGCGGCGCCGCCGCTGGACCTGCTGCACCAGATGAGCCAGATCGCCTGACCGGTCCCCCGGATGCCGGCGGGGCTGTCCAGGACGCAGAACCCTCTGCGTTCCGGACAGCCCCGATTGTGCACGTAGCGATCAGCTCCGCGCCTTCTCCCGCGCGGTGCGGATGAGCTCGCGGATCCGATCCTTGCCCACCAGCGTGACAAAGCCGCCGATGCGGGGGCCGCTGTCCGATCCCAGCAGCACGCCGTAGAGGATCTGGAAGAACCGCTTCGGCTGCATGCCGTGGGCCCTGGCGATGTCGAACACCCCGGTCTGGATTTCCTCGGCGTCGTCGGTACGCTCGATCAACTGCTCGAACTCCTCGACCAATGCCCACTCGGCCTCGGTCAACTCCGGGGTCCTGCGGGTGGGAAGGATGAAGTCCTCGTAGTAGTGGATGGCCTTCTCCAGCAGCTCCCGCACAAAGGGCTCGTTGGCCCGGATGCGCTCGTGGCCAAAGGAGCGGCCCAGGTACTCGAGCAGCACGTCGGGGTCGGTCTCCGAGATCGCGTTGACCAGGTTGATGATGTCGGAGTAGCGCAGACCGCCAAGATCCGGCCGGTCGCCGTGGTAGTAGATGAACGGGTACTGGGGGTCTTCAGGGCTCATGGTGAGCGTCTCGTCGGTGTACTGGATCACCGTCTCGGGGCTGAGCCGCTTCTGCTGGCGCGGGTTGCGGAACATCAGCAGGTTGAGCGAATCCTGGGTACCCCAGCGGCCCCAGTTTTCCATCGAGATGCCGATCCCCGAAGACTTGGAGATCTTCCGCCCCTCCTCCGTGAGGAAGAGCTCGTAGAACATGGTGTTCGGCGGGTCGCCGCCCAGGAGCCTGACGATGGCCTTGGAGAGCTTGGCCGAGTCGATCAGGTCCTTGCCGTGCATCTCGAAGTTGACGCCAAACACGTACCAGCGCAGGGCCCAATCGGCCTTCCAGAAGAACTTGCCCCGGCCGCCCAGCGCGCTCTGGGTGCCCCGGTAGCCGCACCCGTGCACGTCGCGGAACGAGCCGGTGCAGGAGTACGTCACCGTGACCGCATCCGGGTCATAGGACTCCACCCGGGTGGTATACACCTTCCCGCAGTGTTCGCAGACCGGAAGCCACGGGAACCAGCCTTCCCGGTTCTCCGGCCGCATCGTGGGCAGCACCAGGTCGATGATGCCCTGCATATGGCGGAACATGTGCCGGATGCCCTCGTCGAAGGTGCCGTCGGCGTAGCAGTCGGTCGCGGAACGGAAGGTGGCCTGGATCTCCGTCTTGGCCATCATCTCCAGGAGTTCGGCGTCCATGTGGTGCCCGAAGGACTGGTGGCAGCCGTAGGGATCGGGAATCCGGGTGACCGGCTTGCCCAGGTGCTCCTGCAGCCAGGGCGCGTCGATGTTGGTCGGGATCTTGCGCAGCCCGTCCATGTCGTCCGAGAAGACAATGATCTCCGACTCGCGCCCCATCTCCCGGAGGGCCTTGGCCACGTAGAAGGTACGCACCACCTCGCCGATGGTGCCCATGTGCGGGTGGCCGGACGCACCGAACCCGGTTTCCAGGATGTAGCGCGGTTTATCCGGCCAGCGCTCGATGATGCGTTGTGCTTCCTGGTATGGCCAGAGGTTCGGATAGTTGCTCATCACACTTCTCCTTCCCGCACCGTGGGTCTCTTACCCTGGTGATTATACAGAAACCGGTGAGCCCAGACAAGTTCATGGAAACGGCACTCCCTGGGGCAGACTAGATGCCAAAGGGGGGCAGAGCATGGAAAAGAACCGGAATCGCCCGGAGGATGCGCTGCAGGGTTCCGTGCGCTCCGAGACCCAGCGGGTGCTTTCGCAGCTGCGGGAAGGGGAGGCCTGGAGCCACCGGGCGGTGGCGATGGGCTACCTGGCGGGCGGGAACGAAGGGCAGTTCCTGACGGCCGATCAGAGCCTGGGCGATGCGGGGGACACCCAAAGCCCCACGGACATCGACACAGGGAGGTGACGCAATGCGCGGGCTGAGACGTTGGTTGGCGATAGCGCTGGTGGCCGCCTGGGCCTGCCTGCTGCTGGGGGGCACCTCCCTGGCCGCCGGCTCCGAGGCGGAGAAGCAGGCGCCCAAGCTGTCGCCCGGCATGGAGCAGTTGCTGAAGGACATTCGCGCTCTGCGACAGAGCCGGCTGGAGCAGCTGAACGCGGAGATCGATCAGCTGATCGACCAGGCTCACCGGGCGGGGAAGATCACCGACGAGGAGGCTGCCCGGCTCCGGGAATGGCGGGCCGTGCGCCGGATGGGGCTCTCCCCGCACGCCTCGGAGGCCGAGGTGAAGGAGAAGCTGGATGAGGCGGTGAAGAACGGGCGCCTCACCAAGGAACAGGCGAAGCGGATCCTCAAGGAATGGCAGAGGGCCCGGCGCGCCCACCACAAGGCCCGGCCGTAGTGCCCCCGGGCTTCGGGTAGAACCGGCTTCCCCGCCGTCAACGGCAGGGCGCCGCATGTTCATGCGCCGCCCTGCATGTACTTCACGCTTGCATGGCCACAGTCGCCTGGGCGGCCTGCGGCGCCGAGCCCCTTGCCCGCGGGGCCAGTGCTACGTCGGCTCCCAGGCGATCCGGCGCGCCTCCCGCAACCTCCGCTCCACCGCCGGCCAGTTGACCACGTTCCACCACTGCTCGATGTACGCGGCGCGGTCATTCCGATACTTCAGGTAGTAGGCGTGCTCCCAGACGTCGAGGGGCAGGAGGGGAACGACGTCCCACTGGCTCAGATTCTGGTGCTTCTCCGCCGTCAGGATCTCCGTGCGGTTCGCCCGGGGGGCCCAGACCCAGACGGCCCAGCCCCCTCCCTCCACGTTCTCGGCGGCCTTGCTGAACTGCTCCCGGAACCGCCTGAAGTCCCCGAAGTCCTGTCGGATCTGCGCCAGCACCTCGCCGCCGGGCTCACCGCCGGCGCCCAGCGCCATGCTCTCCCAGAAGAGCGTGTGCAGGTAGTGGCCTGCGCCGTTGAAGGCCAGTTCCCGTTCCCAGTGTTTCACGAGGGCCCAGTCGCCCGCGGCGCGCGCCTCGGCGAGGGCCCGCTCCGCCCGGTTGAGCCCCTCCACGTAGCTCCGGTGGTGCCGGTCGTGATGGAGCCGCATCGTCTCCGCGTCGATGTACGGCTCCAGCGCGTCGTACGGGTACGGCAGCGGCGGCAGCCGATGGCCGCCCGGCGGCACCGGGCGCAGCGGCGACAGCTCCCCCGCCGGCGGCGCCCCCCGGCCTGCGGCGGCGCGTACGAACTCCGTCAGCGCTTCATACGCGCGCCGCATCAAAGCCGCCGCGTCCGGGCGCCCGCTTGCGGACCGGTCGGCCCGCAGGGCCGCCTGCGCCTCCCGCTCCAGCGCCTCGAACCGCTCCTGCCAGCCGCTCAGGTCGTCTGCCGCTCCGCCCTCCGGCTTCAGGCCCGCGATCGCCGTGCGCGCCTGGCGGGCCCAGTCGGCGATGTGCTGGCAGACCAGCGCGTAGGAATCGTAGGGATCGAAGCCGAACACGCCGGGTCTCCCTCCTTCGCCCCACTACTCTATGCAGCGGGGCCGGCGGTCAGCCCGGCGCACGCCTCAGCTCTTCGGGTTGAACGTGACCGCGGTCAGGAAGGCGAAGACGATCGCCGCCGCGATGCCGGTGCTGGTCACCTCGAACATCCCGGTGAGCACGCCCACCAGGCCGTTCTGGTCCAGCTCCTGCAGCGCCCCCTTCACCAGCGCGTTGCCGAAGCTGGCGATGGGGACGGAGGCGCCTGCGCCGGCGAACTCCACCAGCTTGTCGTACAGGCCGAGCCCTCCCAGCACGCCGCCGGCGACCGTCAGGCCGGAGAGCACGTGGCCCGGGCTGAGTTTGGTGTTGTCGAGGATGACCTGGGCAATCAGGCAGATGAGGCCGCCGACGAGAAAGGCCTTCAGGTACATCATGGGGTTACGCCTCCACTGCGACCGCGTGTGCGATGGTGGGGATGCTTTCGCCCTGCTGGAAGCTGGTCGGCGAGAACAGGGAGCCCGTGGAGACCACCAGCAGGCGCCTTAGCCGGCCCCGCGCCATCTCCTTCAGCAGGTGCCCGCAGGTGACGATCGCCGAGCTGGCGCAGCCGCTTCCGCCGCTGTCGACGTTCTGCTTCGTCGTGTCGTAGACCATGACGCCGCAGTCCCGGTAGTTTTCGCCCAGGTACAGGTTCCGCTCCGCCGCCAGGCGCCGGGCCATCTCGTAGCCGAACTTGGCCAGGTCACCGGTGACGATGAGGTCGTAGTCGTCGACGCTCCGGCCGGTGTCCCGCAGGTGCGCCTCGATCGTGTCCACGGCCGCCGGCGCCATCGCCGCCCCCTGGTTGAGCGGATCGGCGACTCCCCAGTCCACCACCTTGCCGGTGGTGCAGTAGGTGATCCGCGGCCCCTCCCCGGCGGAGGCGAGCACGACGGCCCCCGCTCCGGTCACCGTGTGCTGCGCGTAAGGCTTCCGCTGGCTGCCGTACTCGGTCGGGTAACGGTACTGCCGCTCGGCCGAGCCGTAGTGGCTGGAGACCGCGCACAGCACCCGGTCGGCGAAGCCCCCGTCGATCAGCTTGGCGCCCAGGGACAGGGCCTCGGTGAACGTGGAGCAGGCGCCGTACAGCCCGTACAGCGGCACGCCCAGCTCAAGCCCGCTGAAGGCGGTCGTGATCAGCTGGTTGAGCAGGTCCCCGGCCAGGAAGTAATCCACGGCCGGCGGTTTCTGCTGGATACCGGCCCGGCGCAGGGCCAGGTTGCAGGCGTCGATCATCATCTGCCGTTCGGCCTTCTCAAAGGAGTCCTGGCCGACGGTCAGGTCGGGATACGTCAGGTCGAACTCGTGTCCCAGCGGCCCCTGGGCCTCCACCGGCCCGGCCACCGCGGCCGCCCCCACGATCACGGGCGGCTGCTCCAGACGAACCGTCTGCGCCCCGATGTGCTTCCTCGCCACCGCAATCCCTCACCGCACCAGCCGGGCGATGCCCGTGATGATGCCCACCGCAAAGGCCGTGACCACCCCGTAGACGATGACGGCGCCGGCCAGCTGGAACATGCGGCCGCCGATGCCGAAAACCAGGCCCTCCCGCTTGAACTCCAGCGCCGTGGCCGTCATCGCGTTGGCGAAGCCGGTGACCGGCACCGCCAGGCCGGCGCCCGCGTGCCGGGCCAGCTTGTCGAAGTAGCCGAGGCCCGTCAGCAACGACGACAGGAAGATGAGCGTGGCCACCGTCGGATCGGCCGCCTGTTTGTGCGAGATGCGCAGGACCCGCTCCCAGAAGTCCGTGATGCCCTCCCCCAGCGCGCAGACCAGCCCCCCGGAGACGAAGGCCATCACGGCGTTGCGCAGACGGGGCGGGCTCGGCTCCGCCCGGGCAACCATCCGCCGGTACAGGGACTGCTGCGTCTCCTGCGAGGCTCCCTCTCGGATCGTCACGCTCGAACACCTCCGGAGAGCTAGTCTGCGCCTGCGCCCCGGCGGGTATGCGAAAAGGCAGGCGCCAGGCGCCTGCCTTTCCGTCGGGCCATCCCCGCAAGGCCAGTTGGGTCACCGGCCGCCGGGGATGACGACCACTGCGTGAACCAGGGCCATCACCCCCCTCCCGTCAGGTGAACTGCGCGCCGGCCGGCCGCAATGTCAGCGTACCCCGCAGGGCGGGCGGAATCAGCCCCGTGAACAGTTGGAACCGTTCTTTCCGGAGAGGATCTTGCGGATCGAGTCGTAGCTCAGATGGAACTCCCGCATGAGCTCCTCGATGCTCGCCCCCTCCCGCCGCCGCTGCCGGATCTGCTCGTTGCGCAGGGCCAGCTGCGCCCGTGCCCCCGTGCGGGTGCCCCACGGCAGCCGCTCCTGCGGGCGGGGGATATAGAGCTGCTCGCCGGCTGCATAGCGCTGGACCTCGGCCAGCAACTCGGCGGGCAGGACATCTGCGGCGTTCAGGTAACGTGCCAAGCGGAACCAGGCCTCCTCCGTCTTGATCAACAAGACAAAAACCGCAGGGCAACGCCCCGCGGTCGGGCCTGGTTACGTCTCTCAGGCAGACCGTGCGGGGACGTGCCGGAAAAACCGCGCGGCGACCGCGCAGAAAGTCAGCATGGCGATCATCGCCACCAGCAGAATCACGGTCGACATTCCGGCACCTCCTCTCGCACGTTTTGCTCGGGTTCATCATAGCCGGGATGACAGACTCCTGTCAATAGCCTGACGCCGCGGGTTCTCCCCGCCTATCCCAGCCGGCCTCGCCCGACCAGCAGGTAGACGCCGATGCCCACCAGGGCGAGCGGCAGCACGATCCGCACCAGCGACCCGAGCAGGATCAGGGCGGTCATCCCGAGGCAGGCCAGCGCCACCACCCGGGCCCACCGCTGTACGCCTCCGGTCTCCCGCCAGACGAGCCCGAAGGTCACCGCCAGCCCGAAGAAGAAGAGCCAGCCCGTGTTGACCCGGGGCAGGATCCCGTCCACCAAGGCCACCCCGGCGAGGGTCAGCATCACGCCGGCGGGGATGATGGCCCACCACTGGCTCCGGTTGCCAGAGTACACGGCGGCGAAGATCAACCCGGGAATCGCCAGCGCCAACGGCCCCGACAGGGCCCGCAGCGGCCACACGACGATGCGGAGGTTCCCCAGGAGCAGGAGCAGCCCGAACGCGATCAGCGCGAGACCCCAGAAGACACTCCGGTTCACCTGTCCTGACTGCATCTTCCCACGCCCTTTCTGCGCAGCATCTGCTGGTATGACGTCGGATGGGCCCCGCGCCCCTTCAACGCGACTGCCCCCTTTACACCTGCACAAGGCGCCGCTATACTGATGAAGTAGATTCTGGAGTATACAAGGGGAGTAGCCGACCTGCACCTGCAGGTGGAGCAGTCGGTCAGTGCGGGCAGGACGCCCCCGGCTGTTCCGGCCGCCAGCATGGACTGGGGCATGGCAAGACCTTGTTCCACAGCGGAACAGGGATCTTGTCGTGCCCCTTATGTATTTCCCCGGCGGCATGACAGGCTGCTGCCCCGGTAAGGTTATGCGCTAGGCAAAGGAGAGAGATCGCGTTGCACAATCTGGAACTCACGGCCTTCTTTCTGTTCGTGATCTTCGCCACCTGGCTCGACCTGTTCGTCCTGCACAAGGACGACCACGACATCGGGCTGAAGGAAGCGACGGTGACCTCACTGGCCTGGATCCTGCTGGCCCTGCTCTTCAGCGGTTATGTGTACTACCGGTACGGCACCGAAATGTGGATGCAGTATATTACGGCCTACACCATGGAGAAGGCGCTCAGCGTCGACAACCTGTTCGTCATCGCCACGATCTTCGGTTTCTTCGGCATCCGCGGCGGCCTTCAGCACCGGGCCCTGGCCTGGGGCGTCATCGGCGCCGTCGCGATGCGCAGCCTGCTGATCTTCCTGGGCGTGGAGGCGGTGGAGCGGTTCTCCTGGCTGCTGCCGGTCTTCGGCGTCTTCCTCGTGGTCACCGGCTTCAAGATGCTCCGGGAGAACGACGAGGAGAAGGCATCGCTGGAAGACAACAAGGTCTACAGGCTGCTGTCCAGGGTGCTGCCCGTCTATCCCGGCTACGACGGCCACGCCGTCATCACCCGCAGGAACGGCCGCTGGGAGCTCACGCTGCTGGGCATGGCCATCGTCATGGTCGAGGCGACCGACCTGCTCTTCGCCGTCGACTCGATCCCGGCCGTCATGGCCATCAGCCAGGACTTCTTCATCGTACTGACGTCCAACATCTTCGCCATCCTGGGCCTCCGGGCGCTCTACTTCCTGCTCGCCGGCATCCTGGGCAAGTTCCGTTACCTCAGCCTGGGGCTGGCCTTCGTCCTGCTGTTCATCGGCGGCAAGATGCTCGTCCTCCCGTTCGGCATCCACGTCGAGACCTGGATCTCGCTCTCCGTCGTCCTCGGCACCATCACCATCGCCATCCTGGCCTCGCTGCTCATTCCGGAGAAGACTCGTCCCGAGAGCGCAGACTAGGGGAGACGTCCCCGTCACGGCGAGAGGGCCGGGAACCCGCCTGCAGACTGGGCGGGTTCCCGGCCCTTCCTCGTAGGGGACGTGCTCAGTTGTCGAAATACATCTCGAACTCCACCGGATGGGGATGCGTCTCCAGATTCCGGATCTCGTCTTCCTTCAAGGCGATGAAGGTCTCGATCAGGTCCTCCGAGAAGACGTCGCCCTCCAGCAGGAACTCGTGATCGGCCTTCAGCGCCTCCACCGCCTGGCGCAGCGAAGAAGGCACGTGCTTCAGCTGCACCGCGGCCGACCCGGCGTGGTGGTAGATGTCGATATCCACGGGACCGAAGCCCGCCGCCGTCGGGTCGATCCGCCGGCGGATGCCGTCGAGGCCGGCCATGAGCTGGGCGGCCAGGGCCAGGTACGGGTTGGCCGTGGGATCCGGCGTGCGGAACTCGATCCGGGTGGTCTTGGGCGACAGGCTGACCGGAATGCGGATCGCGGCCGACCGGTTGGCCCGGGAGAAGGCCAGGTTGGTGGGGGCCTCGTAGCCCGGAACCAGCCGCTTGTAGGAGTTGGTGGTCGGGTTGGTGATGGCCAGCAGCGCGTCCGCGTGGGTCAGCAGCCCGCCGATATACCAGAGGGCGATCTGGCTCAGATTGGCGTAACCGTTGGGATCGTAGAACAGGTTCACGCCGTCCTTGGCCAGCGACTGGTTGCAGTGCATCCCGTTGCCGGAGTTGCGGTAGAGCGGCTTGGGCATGAAGGTGGCCGTCTTGCCGTGCGCCCTGGCGACGTTCTTCACCGCGTACTTGTACAGCATCGCCTTGTCGGCCGTGTCCGTCAGCGTGGAGAAGCGGAAGTTGATCTCGTTTTGCCCGGCCGACGCCACCTCGTGGTGGTGCCGCTCCACCACCAGACCCAGCGCCTGCATCTGCCGGGTCATGGCGGTTCGCAGGTCGGTTTGTTCGTCGATGGGCAGGGCCCGCAGGTACCCTTGCTGGTGCTTCACCTTGTACCCGCCGTTGGGAACCCGGCCTGAGTTCCAGTGCGCCTCCGCGGAGTCCACGTAGTAGAAGGAGGCGTCCGGGCCGGTCTGGAACCGGACGTTGTCGAACACGAAGAACTCGATCTCGACGCCCCAGTAGGAGGTGTCGGCGATGCCGGTCTGCCGGAGGTACTCCTCGGCCCTGCGGGCGACCCCGCGGGGATCGCGGCCGTACTCCTTCAGCCCGGGCTCCAGCACGTCCGCCATCAGGGAGAGCGCCGGCCCCTCGACGAAGGGATCGCAGACCACCGTCGCCGGGTCAGGCCGCAGGATCATGTCGGACTCGGCGATCCCGCGGAAGCCCCGGATCGACGAACCGTCGAAGAAGAAACCCTGGCTCAGTTGCTCGGCATCCACGACCTCCACCGGCACGGTGAGGTGGTGCAGCATCCCGAGCACGTCTGCAAACTTCAGATCCAGCAGCCGAATGTCCTTTTCGGCAATCATCTCCAGCACGCGATCGACCTTCGCCATTCTCTCGTCTCCCCTTCGCATCAAGGTTGCGCATCCTGTCCGGGAACCCAACCTGATGGCGACCGGTCGTCCGCCTCTGGAGTTTTTCTGACCTGTGCCGGCCTATCCGGCCCGCAGCGGCCCAACCGCCCGGGTGGGAAGCCGTCCGACTGTCCGACTCCGCAAGCGGGCGGCCTTCTGCGCCTCAGCGACGACCCGTCGCCCGCCTGGCCGGAGTGGGATGGGATCCGCCTCCGTGTAGAGGCGGTGGCGCCCTTTGTTCCGGCGCCCCTTGTTGCGGGCGGGCGGCACGTACACCCGCTGCTCCCAGCTCCGCAGTGTCGAGGCTGCCGGCACGGCAACCGAGATCCTGCCGCCGGTGCGACCGGTAGCGCTCCGCACAACCCTGTCTCTCACAGCTTCCACCCCTCCCTTCTGGGCGGCGTCCGCCTCCTTGGCGCCACCTTTTTTCTTCCAAGAATAGTCGCGATCCCGGGTTGCGTCAACAACGGACTTGCCCCGCTGGCATGCGCCGTGGGAATCGAACCGATGCTCACCGCAACGGTCCACTCACTCGACCGTGACGCTCTTGGCCAGGTTGCGCGGCTTGTCGACGTCGGTTCCCCTGGCGGTGGCGGCGTAGTACGCCAGGAGCTGCATGGGGATCACCGCCAGCGCGGGGGTGAGGAGGCGGTGGGTGCGGGGCAGGTAGAAGATCCGGTCGCAGTGGCGGGCCGTCTCCTCATCCCCCTCCTGCGCCAGCCCCAGGACGAACGCCCCCCGCGCCCGGGTCTCCTGGATGTTGGAGATCGTCTTCTCCGCCAGGTCCGGCTGCGTGTTGAGCGCCACCACCGGCACCCCGTCGGTGATGAGGGCCAGCGGACCGTGCTTCAGTTCACCGGCCGCGTAGGCCTCGGCGTGGATATAGCTGATCTCCTTCAGTTTGAGCTGCGCCTCCAGCGCCACCGCGTAGTCCAGGTTCCGTCCGATGAAGAACACGTCGTCGTGCCCGGCCAGCGCCTCCGCGGCCTCCTTGACCGCGGCCTCCAGGGACAGCGCCTGCCCCGCCTGGTCGGGCAGGCGCTGCAGACCGCTCACCAGGGCGGACGCCTCCGCCGGGTCGATGCGTCCGTTCTGCTGCCCGAGCCAGATGGCCAGGAGGGTGAGCGCCACCACCTGCGTGCTGTACGCCTTGGTGGAGGCCACGGCGATCTCGGGCCCCGCCCAGGTGTACAGCACCCAGTCGGCCTCCCGGGCCACCGTGGAGCCCACCACGTTGGTCACCGCCAGGACCCGCGCCCCGCGGCTGCGGGCCTCCCGGAGCGCCGCGAGCGTGTCGGCGGTTTCCCCCGACTGCGAAACGGCCACGAAGAGCGTGTGCTCGTCGACCAGGGGTTCCCGGTACCGATACTCCGAAGCCAGGTCCCACTCCACGGGGATGCCCGCCAGCCGCTCGATCAGGTACCTGCCCACCAGCCCCGCGTGGGCGGCGGTGCCGCAGGCGACCATCGCCACCTTGCGGAGGGCCCGCACCTCGGCCGTGCTCAGCCCCACCTCGGACAGCGTGACCAGGCCCGTCGCGGCGTCCAGGCGGCCGGTGAGCGTGTCCCGCAGGGCGCGGGGCTGCTCGTGAATCTCCTTCAGCATGAAGTGGGCGTAGCCGCCCCGCTCCGCCTGGCCGGGCTCCCAGTCCACGCGCATCACCTGCGGCTGCACCGGCTCCCCCGCCACCGTCGTCAGCGTTACGCCCTCCGGGGTGAGCTCGGCCAGCCAGCCCTCCTCCATCACGATGACCTGCCGGGTATATGGCAGGAGCGCCGGAATGTCCGAGGCCAGCAGCAACTCCCCCTCGCCGAGGCCGATCACCAGGGGCGAAGCGGCCCGCACGGCCACGATCTTGTCCGGCTCCTGCTGGCAGACCACTGCGATCGCGTACGCCCCGCGCAGCCGGGGGACCGCGCGGCGGACCGCACGGACCAGGTCGCCGTCATAGCAGGACGCGATCAGGTGGGGAATGACCTCCGTGTCGGTCTCGGAGCGGAAGACGCAGCCCTGACGCTCCAGTTCCGCCCGCAGCTCGGCGTAGTTCTCGATGATGCCGTTGTGCACGACGGCGAACCGGCCCGACGTGTCGGTGTGGGGGTGCGCGTTGCGATCGGACGGCCGGCCGTGCGTGGCCCACCGCGTGTGCCCGATGCCGACGCGGCACCCCGACGGCAGGTTACCCAGGACCGTCTGCAGATCGCTCAGCCGTCCCTTCCGCTTCTCGACCCAGGTCCGCCCGCCGGCGACCAGGGCCACGCCGGCGGAGTCGTAGCCGCGATACTCCAGCCGTTGCAATCCGTCCATCAGCACGGGCAGCGCCTCCCGCCGCCCGATATAGCCAACGATGCCGCACATGCAGATGATCCTCCTCGCTTTCACAAAAAGGGCCGTGTCCACCCAGCCCGCGCGGTCCCACCGCCGCAGGTTACCGTGGACACGGCCAAAAGGCACAATAGGATGCCCGGGACGACCACTGCCCGTCCCTCGGCCTCACCTGGCCCCTTTGTCTCCGGGATCGCTCCCGGCCTTTGTAGAGCCGCTTACGGTCGTGAGCAACCGGGGGTCACCCGCCGAATCCTCCGAGATCCCCCACCTCGTCAACTTGCGGCCCCGCCGGCCGCAAGTCCTGGCGCTTGCGAATCCTGAACGTCCATGTGCACTTTTGCCGTCCGGTACCTGCGAGTCCCCTTTCTCCCCCCTTTCGTTTCCTCCAACAATGTACGGAGCAAGAAGGAAAACCGTCAAGAAAAAAACGCTCTCCGTCAATTGTTGTGGAGGCAGTGAACGCCGCCACGTCACCATCTTGG
>JAAROH010007662.1_pt1 | contig 66749 bp, 68 predicted proteins | sample 7248631 | NCBI WGS metagenome assembly JAAROH01 (sample SAMN09772309, study PRJNA484901) | compost metagenome | isolation source: Vermicomposting unit | place: India | reverse complement strand
TTCAATGGGTTTCCATTGTACGGAGTGCGGGTTATTCACGCGAAACTTGAGCTAGATCGCATTCAAGTACCGTCACAACTCTCGTGTGCACCGTGCCTCTGTGGGTGGAACCGGCGCGGGTCCTGAAGGAAGGGGTGCTTTTTGTGGCGACCGTCGGACTGGATGAACTCGGGCTGATCGAGGTGGAGGGGGGTTCGACCCGCAGGAAGCCAGCCGAACTGCTCGGCAGGATCTTTGATGTGGCGAACTACCTCTGCCTCCATGGGCCCGTCCTGAAGGACGGGGATACCATCGGCGCTCCGACGTCGGAGCGCATCCTTGTCCGGCACGCCGACTCGGTTCTGAACCGCCCCGGACCGGTCATCCGGGTGGAGTTTGATGGGGAAGGCGCCCGGCGCGGCCCGATTTCCCGCTGGTTCGGCCGTTGATCTGACGCGGGTGGAAGCGCCCCGGCCGGGGCGCTTTGTCCACCCCACCGGTCTACCCCTCTGCCCTCGTGCGTACGGTTGGACAGAGGTGAGGCCCGCATGTCGACACCGTGGCACCAGAAGGGGGCGGCCGAGGTCGCCGCCGCCCTCCGGACGGACCTGACCGCCGGCCTGACCGAGGCCGAGTGCCGGCGGCGGCTGGAGGAGTACGGCCCCAACCAGCTGGAGGGGGCGCCCCGGGTTCCCTGGTGGCGGATCCTGCTCGCGCAGTTCCAGGACTTCATGGTGGTCGTGCTCCTGATGGCGACCGCGATCTCCTACGGCATGGGCGAGACGGCGGATGCGATCACCATCGTCGTCATCGTCGTGCTCAACGCCGTGCTCGGCTTCGTGCAGGAGTACCGGGCCGAGCGTTCCCTGGAGGCGCTGAAGGAACTGGCCGCGCCCACCGCCCGGGTGATCCGGGACGGCCGCGAGGTCACGGTCTCCGCCCGGGACCTGGTTCCCGGCGACCTGCTGCTGGTGGAGCACGGCGATCGCATCCCCGCCGACGCCCGGCTGGTGGAAGCGCCGGGGCTGGAGGTGGAGGAGTCGGCCCTGACCGGCGAGTCGTTGCCCGTGCGCAAGTCGGCGTCGTGGGTGGGCGATCCGGACGTGCCGCTGGGCGACCGGCGGAACATGCTCTACATGGGCACAACCGTCACCCGCGGCCGGGGCCGCGCCCTGGTGGTGGCCACCGGCATGCAGACCGAGATGGGGCGCATCGCCCACCTGATCCAGGAGGTGGGGGAGGAAGAGACGCCCCTGCAGCGGCGGCTGGCCCAGCTGGGCCGGTGGCTGGTGGCCGGCTGCCTGATCGTGTGCGCGATCGTGGTGGCGGCCGGACTGCTGCGGGAGGAGCGGCTGACCGGACCGGTCATCTCGCAGCTGTTCATGGCCGGCGTCTCCCTCGCGGTGGCCGCGATCCCGGAGGGGCTCCCGGCCATCGTTACCGTCTCGCTGGCCCTGGGCGTGCAGCGGATGATCCGGCGCAACGCCATCGTCCGCCGGCTGCAGTCGGTGGAGACCCTGGGCTGCGCCACGGTCATCTGCTCCGACAAGACCGGCACCCTGACCAAGAACGAGATGATGGTGCGTGCCGCCTGGGTCGGCGGCCGGTCCTACACCGTCACCGGCGACGGGTACCGCCCCTCCGGCGAGTTCCTGCGGGAGGGCCGACCGGTGAGCCCCCAGCAGGAGCCGGACCTGGCCCAGGCGCTGAAGTCGGCCGCGCTCTGCTCCAACGCGAAGCTGGTGCAGGCCCAGCCCGCTCGCCGCGGCCGGGGCGACGGGGCGGCCGGCGGACGGCCGGGGAGAAGCCACCGCCCGGGGATGGGGCAGGTCGTCTTCAGCGTCCAGGGGGACCCGACCGAAGGCGCCCTGGTGGTCGTAGCGCAGAAGGGCGGGTACCGGCCCGCCGTGCTGCAGGACCGCTACCGGCGGGTGCTGGAGGTCCCCTTCGAGTCGGAGCGGCGGCGCATGAGCGTGATCACCGAGGACGGCGACGGCGGGTACCTGCTGCACGTGAAGGGCGCGCCGGACGTCATCCTGGAACTTTCCACCCACATGTTGAGAGACGGCCGCATCGTCCCCCTCACTGACCAGGATCGGCAGGCGATCTTCGACGAGAACCTGCGCATGGCTGACCAGGCCCTGCGGGTGCTGGCCGTCGCGTACCGGCCCCTTTCCTTCGCCGCGGGCGAGGGCCCGGATCAACTGGCCGAGCTGTCCACCGACGAGGCCGCGGCGCGGCTGGAGCGGAACCTCGTTTTCCTGGGCCTGCTGGGCATGATCGACCCGCCCCGGCCGGAGGTGAAGCAGGCGGTGGCCGCCGCCCGGCGGGCCGGCATCCGCACGGTGATAATCACCGGCGACCACCCGGCTACGGCCCTGGCCGTCGCCCGCGAGCTGGGCATCGTGGGGGCGGAGGGGCGGGCCGTGACCGGCCGGGAGCTGGACCAGCTCAGCCACTCGGAGCTCATCGCGGCCGTGGAGGAGTGCCAGGTGTTCGCCCGGGTATCGCCCCAGCACAAGCTGCAGATCGTTCGGGCCCTGAAGGAGCTGGGCGAGGTGGTGGCGATGACCGGCGACGGCGTCAACGACGCTCCGGCGGTGAAGGAGGCCGACATCGGCATCGCCATGGGCCGCACGGGCACCGACGTCACCAAGGAGGCGTCGGCGATGATCCTGGCGGACGACAACTACGCGACCATCGTGGCCGCGGTGGAGGAAGGGCGGGGCATCTACGACAACATCCGCAAGTTCATCCGCTACCTGCTCTCCTGCAACACCGGCGAGGTGCTGACCATGTTTCTGGCGGCGGTCATGCGGCTGCCGCTGCCGCTCCTGCCGATCCAGATCCTCTTCGTCAACCTGGTCACCGACGGTCTGCCGGCGATCGCCCTGGGGATCGACCCGCCCGAGCCGGACGTGATGCGCCGCCCGCCCCGACGGCCCGACGAGGGCGTCTTCGCCCGCCGGCTGGGCATCAAGATCCTGGGGCGGGGCACGCTGATCGGCCTCGGCACCCTGACGGCCTTCCTGATCGCCTTCTTCACGCTGCCGGGCACGCCCGGCGTCGCACCGCTGGACGACCCGGCGGTGCTCAACCCGGCCCGGACGATGGCCCTGGCGACCCTGGTGTGCGCGCAGCTCATCCACGTGTTTGACTGCCGGTCCGAGCGCCGGGCCATCTGGGAGACCCCGCTCTCTTCCAATCCCTGGCTGGTGGCCGCGGTCGCCTCGTCGGTCACGGCGCTGCTGCTCGCGATCTACTGGCCGCCGCTGGCTGCCATTTTCGAAACGGCTCCGCTCCAGGCCTGGCAATGGCTGGTGGTCTTGCTGCTGGCCAGCGCGGGCGAACTGCTGGTGGCCATCCGCCGGCTGATCCTGTTCGGCCGGCCGGTGCGCCTGCGGGCGCACGTCGAGGAGGAAGCATGAAGCATAGCGTTCACGGGTTCCGGTCAACCTATCCGCAGGTCGCAGTGTCGCAGACGCACACATCGCCAGCAAGACCTGCAAGGAAGGGAGATCGGCCGTGAAACGCATGCCGCTGAAGTGGCTGGGCCTGGCCGCGGCGGCCGCGCTGCTGGCCTCCGGCTGCACGGCTCAGCCGCAGAACGCCAACCGGGTGAACCAGAGCAACCTCTTCACCACCACCGGCGACGCCGACACCTGCGCCGCCGCCCTGGGCAACACCGTCGGCGCAAATGCCTTCTGGGGCATGGCCGGCGTCAACCGGAACGTCACCGCCAACGGCGTCATCATCGGCAACGTGGCGCTGGTGGCGCTTCCCAGGGAGTCGCAGAACACGCCCGTGAACGGCGCCGCGACGGGAACCGGCGGGCAGAACGGCGCGGCGGCCGGGACCGGCGTGCAGACGGGTGCGGCCGGCGGTAGCGGCGTTCCCATGGGTGCGGCCGGTGACGGCGTCGGCACGGGGACGGCGGCCGGCAACGGTCTGTCCACGGGCGTGCAGCGGGATGGCGACGTCACCGGCAACCTGGGGACGCTGACGCCGCCCGGCACCGTCGACACGACGCCCGGTCACGTGGGGACCGTTCCCGGCAACACCGGGTCCACCGTCATGACCCCCGGCCTGGGCACCAGGCGCGGGGCCACCGGGGTGGTGGGCGGCCGGGTGGAGAGCCCGTCCCTGCCGGGCACCGGAACCACGACCGGAACCGGCACCCGGGCGGGGACGGGTACCCCTGCGGGGACGGGTACCCCTGCGGGGACCGGTACCGCTGCGGGGACCGGCACCATGGCGGGGTCTGGCACCCGGGGCGGGACCGGCGCGACCACCCGCGCGGGGACCGCCTTCGGCACCCGCACCGGGACGACGGCGGCCGACCCGCTGGAGCGGGTGCGCACCGCCTGCCCGACCCTGGCGGACATCCGGGTGGTGAATGACGAGACCGACCGGGCGCGCCTTGCCGAGATCACCGCGGCGGTCCGGTCCGGCCGTCCGGTCACCGAGTTCATGAGCGAGCTGGCCACCATGGCGCAGCGGGCCATCTCGGCCGGGCCGGGCGCCAGCGGACGGCAGCGCAACCGCCCGGAGAACTTCCGGAATCGGCTGCAGCAGGGCAACCTGGTGCCGGGGCGCGCCGGCACGCCGACCACGCCCGCGCCCGCTGCGCCCCGCACACCGCCTGCCCCGAACGCGCCGGGTACGGACGGTCGTGGGAGCACCCCCGCGCGTCCGGGCACCGGCACCGCCACGGACCCGGGAACGAGCGCCACCGACTGACCCGACCTGTGCGGATGCGTGAACCCCCTCCGGCCTGCGGTCGGAGGGGGTTGTTGCCTGGATCCGAGGGAAAACTGAGCAGGAAGGGAATCCGCGGACACCGAAAGGATACTGCGGCGACAGACGGTGCAAGGCGGGCGGTGGCCCGCCCCGCTGCAGAGGGGGTTATGACGCCTTGGTGCGCAGTATGACGGGGTTCGGACGGGGCGAGGCCAGCGGCGAAGCGGGCAGGGTGACCGTCGAGGTGAAGGCGGTCAACCACCGGTTTTCCGAGGTCGTCTTCCGCATGCCCCGCCAGTTCAGCGCCCTGGAGGACCGGGTGCGCCGGCTGATCCAGGGGCGGACGGCCCGGGGCCGTTTCGAGGTGTACGTCGCGTGGGAGCCCTCGGCCGAGGCCCGGGCGGTAAAGGTTGACAAGGATCTGGCGCTGGCATATTATAATGCTTTGAGGCAGTTAGCGGAAGAGATCGGGAGCAATCAGGAGCTTTCGCTCGATACGCTGGCGAGACTGCCTGAGGTCCTCTCTGTTCAGGAGGGGGAGCTTTCCGACGACGAGATCTGGGCCCTGCTGGAGCCGGCGCTGACGCAGGCGATGGCGGGGCTGATCGCCATGCGGGAGCGGGAGGGCGCCGCCCTGGCCGCGGACCTGGCCGGCCGCCTGGACCGCCTGGAGGCGTTCCGGGCCGCGGCCGCGGCTCGTGCACCGCAGGTGGTGGAGGAGTACCGCCAGCGGCTCACCCGCCGCCTGGAGGAGCTGTTGCCGCCGACCAACCCGGTCGATCCGCAGCGGCTCGCCCAGGAAGTGGCCCTGTTCGCCGACCGTGCGGACATCACGGAGGAGCTGCAGCGGCTGGCCAGCCACATCGACCAGTTCCGCCGGGCGCTGGAGACCGACGACGCCGTGGGACGCAAGCTGGACTTCCTGGTCCAGGAGATGGGGCGCGAGGTGAACACCATCGGGTCCAAGGCCAACGACGCCGACCTGGCGGCGGCGGTCGTGGCGGCCAAGAGCGAGCTGGAGAAGATCCGGGAGCAGGTCCAGAATCTCGAATAGTGTAAGCACGAGGGAGGCCCGGGTTGTGGGTGAGATCAGGTTAGTCAACATCGGATTCGGCAACATCGTGTCCGCGAACCGCATCGTGGCGATCGTGAGCCCCGAGTCCGCCCCGATCAAGCGCATCATCTCGGAGGCCAGGGAGCGGGGGACGCTGATCGACGCGACGTACGGACGGCGCACCCGTGCGGTGGTCATCACCGACTCCGATCACGTGGTGCTCTCCGCGGTCCAGCCGGAGACCGTCGCCCATCGCCTCACGGCCCGGGACGCCAGCCTGGCGGCGGCCGAAGAAGAAGAGGGCGAGGAGTAGAAGATGCCCAATAAGCCCAAGGGACTCCTGATCGTGGTCACCGGGCCGTCTGCCGTCGGCAAGGGTACCATCTGCCGGGCCCTGCTGGCGGAGACCCCGGGCATTCGCTTCTCGGTATCCTGCACGACCCGTCCCAAGCGTCCCGGCGAGGTCGACGGCGTAGAGTACTACTTTATTTCCAAGGAAGAGTTCGAGCGCCGCATCGCAGCCGGGGAGTTCCTGGAGTGGGCGGAGGTATACGGGAACTATTACGGTACGCCCCGGGGCTACGTGGAAGAGGTGACCGCCCAGGGGCAGGATGTCATCCTCGACATCGACCGGGTCGGCGCGCGGGCGGTGCGTGAGCAGTACCCAGACGCCGTCTCCGTCTTCGTGATCCCGCCGTCCATGGAGGCGCTGCGCCAGCGCATCGCCGCTCGCGGCACCGAGTCGCCCGAGGCGGTGGCGCGCCGGCTGGCGGAGGCGCCGGAATGGATCCGGGAAGGGCTTACATACGATTACGTCATCGTCAACGACGACCTGGCGCGCGCCGTTGCCGAGCTGCGGGCCATCATCATGGCGGAGAAGGCCAGGACGGTCCGGAACGGCGCCGCGTTGATCGAGACGTTGCTTGAGAAGGGAGCGCTGACCGACGAATGATCAAGCCGTCTCTTGACCAGCTGATGCATCTCGTCGATTCCAAGTACACGCTGGTCATCCTGGCGGCCCGCCGGGCGCGGGACCTGCAGGATGGCAAGCACCAGATGGTGGAATCGAAGTCCAATAAACCCGTGACGATTGCCCTGGAGGAGTTGGCGGCCGGCAAGCTCTTCTTCGAGCGCGGCAAGCCGACCCCCCTGGGCTGATGAGCGGCCGATTCGCCCGCGGAGGGCGCCCGCCCCGGGCGCCCTCCTTGCGCTGTTCGTGCAACGTGCCCACGGAAGGAAGGGTCGCCGATGCTGCACGGTAAGACGGTTCTCCTCGGGGTCAGCGGCGGCATCGCCGCCTACAAGGCGGCGGAGATCTGCTCCCGGCTGGTGAAGCTGGGAGCCGATGTGCACGTGCTCATGACCGAGGCGGCCACCCGCCTGGTGGCCCCGCTCACGTTCCAGGCCTTGTCCGGCAACCCGGTCAAAGTCGACCTGATGGGCGAGCAGGTACACGGCCACGTGGATCACGTCCTGCTCACCCACAAGGCGGACCTGCTCATCATCGCGCCTGCCACGGCCAATACCATCGCACGGCTGGCCGGCGGCCACGCGGGCGACTGGATCACCGTGACCGCGCTGGGCGTGCGCTGCCCCGTGCTGGTGGCGCCCTCCATGGAGGCGGAGATGTACGCCAACCCGCTGACGCAGCGGAACCTGAGGATCCTGGCCGAGTTGGGCTGGGACATCATGGAGCCGGAGGAGGGGCGGCTCGCCTCGGGGCTCATGGGCAAGGGGCGGCTGCCCGAGCCGGCGAAGATCGTCGAGCGGGCCGTCGCGCTGCTGCAGGCGCGGGAAGGCAGGCAGCGCCGGCCCGGAGGCGACCTGGCCGGGCGCCGGGTGCTGGTGACGGCGGGTACCACCCGGGAGCCGTTCGATCCCGTGCGCTTCATCGGCAACCGCTCCACCGGCCGCATGGGGTACGCGATCGCCGAAGCCGCCCGGGACCGGGGCGCGGAGGTGGTGCTGGTCAGCGGACCCACCCACCTGGAGCCGCCGGCCGGGGTCCGGCTCGTCCGGGTCGAGTCCTGTGTCCAGATGCTGGAGGCGTGCCTCGCCGAGTTCCCGGCGGCGGACGTTGCGGTGGCCGCCGCGGCCCCGGCCGACTACCGCCCGGCGACGGTGGCCCCGTCCAAGATCAAGAAGACGGGCGAGGAGCTCACCATCACCCTGGTGAAAAACCCGGACATCATCGCCGAGCTGGGCCGGCGCAAGAGGCCCGGCCAGGTGACGGTGGCCTTTGCCGCCGAGACCGACGACCTCATCGCCAACGCCCGCAAGAAGCTGGCGGACAAGAACGCGGACTTCGTGGTGGCCAACGACGTCACGGCCGAGGGGGCCGGGTTCGGCACCGAGACCAACCGGGTGGTCTTCGTGACCGCCGACGCGGTGGACGAGCTTCCCCTGTTGCCGAAGCGGGAGGTGGCCGATCGGATCCTGGATCGGGCGGCGGCCCTGCTGGAGGACGGTGCGCGCGGCCATGGAGAGCGGTGAGCTTGCCCAGGTGGCGGTGGACGTCACCGCCGAAGGGACCGATAAGCTGTTCACCTACCTCGTGCCCCGCAGCCTGGCCGGGCGGCTCACGCCCGGCCAGTGGGTGCGGGTTCCCTTCGGCGGCCGCAGGCTGGTGGGGCTTTACGTGGGTCCCGTCGAGCGGCCGCCGGAGGGGGTGGCCCTGAAGGAGATCGCGGGGCTCCTTCCCGACATCCCGCCGATCCCGGCGCCGCTGGTGCAGCTGGCCCGCTGGACGGCGGATCGCTACCTCTCCACCTTCCCGGCTGCCCTCCGGCTGCTGCTGCCCACCGAGGCCCGGCGGCAGGAGGTCCGGACGCTCACCATCACCAACTACCGGCTGAACGTGGACGACGTGGAGGCCCTGGTGTCCGAGCTCCGGCGCCGGGCCCCGCGCCAGGCGGAGCTCCTGGCCTACATGGCCCGGGTCGGCGGCGAGGCCGAACGGGCGCAGGTGCTGGCCGACCTGGGCGAGTCCATTGCCGGACCGATCCGGGTGGCCCTGGAAAAGGGATGGCTCACGGCGGGCCGGGTGGCCCGGCGCCGGGATCCCTTCGCCGATGAGCACGTGGAGCCGGCGCGACCCCCGGTGCTCACCCCGGAGCAGGAGCAGGCGCTGGCGTCCATCCGGCAGGAGCTCATCGCCCCGCCGGCCTTCCGGCAGCCGGTGCTCGTTCACGGCGTGACCGGCTCGGGCAAGACCGAGCTCTACCTCAGGGCGATCGCCCTGGTGCGGAAGATGGGGAAGAACGCGATCTGCCTGGTGCCGGAGATCTCCCTCACGCCGCAGATGATCCAGCGGTTCCGGGCGCGCTTCGGCGGCGACGTGGCGGTGCTGCATTCGGCGCTGTCGGCCGGGGAGCGGTTCGACGAGTGGCAGCGCATCCGCCGGGGCGAGGTCTCCATCGTCGTGGGAGCGCGCTCGGCGGTGTTCGCGCCGTTTGAGAACGTGGGGCTCATCATCATCGACGAGGAGCACGAGCAGTCCTACAAGCAGGAGGCGCCGCCGCCCGCCTACCACGCCCGGGAGGTGGCGGCGGAGCGGGCCCGGCTGGAGGGGGCACTGCTCGTGCTCGGCTCCGCGACGCCGGCCCTGGAGTCGTTTCACCTGGCGCAGACCGGCGTCTACCGGCTGGTTTCGTTGGGACACCGGATCGACAACCGGCCGCTGCCGCCGGTGACCCTGGTGGACATGCGGGAGGAGCTGCGGGCGGGCAACCGCTCGATCTTCTCCCGGGCGTTGGTCGAGGCGCTCGACCAGACGCTGTCGGCCCGGGAGCAGGCAATTCTCTTTCTCAACCGCAGGGGTTACAATACATTTATCATGTGCCGGTCGTGCGGCGAGGCGATCCAGTGCGTGCACTGCGCCGTCGCCCTGACCTATCACCTGGGCGACGACCACCTGGCCTGCCACTACTGCGGCTACACGGCGCCGGTGCCCTCGGTCTGTCCGAGCTGCGGGTCCGACAAGATCAGGCACCTGGGGGCCGGCACCGAACGGGTGGAGCAGGAGCTTCAGCGGCTCTACCCGCACGTGCGGGTGGCCCGCATGGACGTGGACACCACCCGGCGCAAGGGGGCCCACGCCGCAATCCTGAAGCGGTTCGCGGACCACGAGGTGGACGTCCTCGTCGGCACGCAGATGATCACCAAGGGGCTGGACTTCCCCGGCGTGACCCTGGTGGGCGTGGTCCTGGCCGACACCAGCCTGAACCTGCCGGACTTCCGCGCAGCGGAGCGCACCTTCCAGCTGGTGACACAGGTCGCCGGCCGGGCGGGCCGGGGTGACCGGCCCGGCCGGGTGATCGTGCAGACGTACCAGCCCGATCACGCCGCGCTGCAGGCTGCGGCCGAGCACGACTACCACCGCTTCTTCGCCGAGGAGATCCGCTTCCGGCAGGAACTGGATTACCCGCCGTTCGCCCACATGATCCATCTGGTGATCTCGGGCGAGGATGAGGCCGCCGTGGCCGCCACCGCACAGAACGTGCACCGGGTGCTGGCGGAGGGCGGCTTCGGGGGGCAGATTCTGGGGCCGGCGCCGGCCCCGCTGGCCAAGCTCCGGGGCAAGTACCGGTACCACCTGGTGCTGAAGGGCCCGGACGTCCGGGCGATGGCGGCCGAGGTCAAGGCCTGTTTCGCCGCCGCCCGGGGGAAGTGGCGTGCTTCCCGGTCGGTCTCGCTCTCGGTGGACGTGGATCCGGTGAGCATACTGTAATTGACGGAGGGTCATTTTCGATGGCAATTCTCGAGATCGTCAAGGAGCCGGCGGAGGTCCTGCGCAAGAAGGCCAAGCCGGTGACCAAGATCAACGCATCGATCCGCAAGCTGCTGGACGACATGACCGAAACGATGTACGCGGCCCCCGGCGTGGGTCTGGCCGCCCCGCAGGTGGGCGTGTCCAAGCGGCTGATCGTAGTCGACCCGCAGGACGGGTCCGGCCAGCTGTACCAGCTGATCAACCCGGAGATCGTGAAGGCCGAGGGCTGGGTGAAGGGCACGGAGGGCTGCCTTTCCATCCCGGGCATGGTGGGCGACGTGTGGCGCTACGAGAAGGTGCAGGTGGTGGCCCTGGACCGCACCGGCAAGAAGGTGTGGATCGATGCCGAGGGGTACCTGGCCATAATCTTCCAGCACGAGATCGACCACCTGGACGGCATCCTCTACACCGACAAGTGCACCAACCTGCGGCCGGTCTCCGAGGACGGCGAGGAGGAAGAGGAGGCTGAGGTCGCCGAGGTGATGCCCGAGCCCGTCCCGCAGGGCGCCGGGGAGCCGTCGGCGGAGGGCGCCGGGCAGGCGGCTGCGGAGGCCGGGGCCGAAGAGGGCGAGCAGGTGACGACCGGGGTCAGCGGCGAGCGCAGGGGATCGGCCGCCGCGAAGGAGGAGTAGGCTTGCTGAAGATCCTCTTCATGGGAACGCCGGAGTTCGCCGCGGTCTCGCTGCGTGCCCTCCTGGAAGCCGGCTATCCCGTCGTCGGGGTGGTGACCCAGCCGGACAAACCGGCGGGCCGGGGCGGCAAGCTGCGGCCCTCGCCGGTGAAGGAGGTCGCCCTGGCGCACGGCCTCCCGGTGTTCCAGCCCCGGCGGCTGCGCCGGCCCGAGGTCGTCGCCCAGCTGAAGGAGCTGGGATCGGACCTCACGGTGGTCGTGGCTTACGGGCAGATCCTCTCCCGGGAGGCCCTGGAGATCAGTCCCCTGGGTTCGATCAACGTGCACGCCTCGCTCCTGCCCCGCTGGCGGGGGGCGGCGCCGATTCAGCGGGCCATTATGGCCGGGGACGTCGAGACCGGTGTCTGCACCATGTGGATGGACGAGGGCATGGATACCGGCGACGTCTGCCTCACGGCCCGGGTGCCCATCGGCCCCGAGATTACCGGAGGCGAGCTTCACGACCAGCTGGCCCGGGTGGGGGCGGATCTCCTGGTGGAGACGGTGCGGCGGGTGGAGGCCGGCGACGCGCCCCGCATCCCCCAGCCGGCGGAGGGCGTGACCTATGCGGCCAAGCTGGAGCCGGCCGACGAGGTCATCGACTGGGCGCGCCCAGCGGCAGAACTGTACAACCAGATCCGGGCGCTGAACCCCTGGCCCGGCGCTTACACCATCGGCCCCCGGGGCAGGCTGAAGATATGGCGGGCCTCGGTGGTGCCGAATCCCGAGCCCCGGGCGGAGCCCGGCACCGTGGTGTCCCTGGTGCGGCGCGAGGGCTTCACCGTGGCGGCGGGCGACGGCGCCCTGCTGGTGCGGGAAGTCCAGCCCCACGGCAAGGCCCGGATGGACGCGCAGTCCTTCGTCAACGGCGGCGGCGTCCAGGTCGGTACCCGATTTTCACCGCCCGAGGCTCCCCAGCGCGAACCTGCGCCGGGGGAGGCATAGTCTTTATAAACAAAGGCTTGGTCACCCGGCTGCCGTCACTGGGCTGGGGACCGGAACTTCGGGTGCGCAGACGGGAGGGTCCTGACTTGTACTTCTACCCGATGTTTGATCCGACCATGATCTTCCTGTTGCCGGCGATCATCCTGGTCATCTGGGCACAGGCGCGGGTGCGCAGCTCGTTCAACGAGTGGTCGCAGGTCGGCACGCGCTCGGGGGTGACGGCCGCCCAGGTGGCCCGGGACATCCTGGACCGGCATGGGCTCACCGACGTGCCCGTGGAACGGGTCCGGGGCTACCTGAGCGACCACTATGATCCCCAGAAGCGGGTGGTTCGCCTCTCCGATTCGACCTACTCCAGCAACTCGATTGCGGCGATCGGCGTGGCCGCCCACGAGGTGGGGCACGCCATCCAGCACGAGCTTTCCTACACGCCGCTGCAGGTCCGCAACCTGATCTGGCCGGTGGCCCGCATCGGCGACAGCCTGGGGCCGTTCCTGGTGATCATCGGCCTCATCTTCGGCGGCTACTCGGGCCAGATGCTGATGGACATCGGTATCCTGCTGTTCCTGGGGGCGGTGCTGTTCTACCTGATCACCCTGCCCGTGGAGTTCAACGCCTCCAGCCGGGCGGTGGAGATCCTGGAGACCGGCGGATACATGACCCGCGAAGAGGTGGCCGGCGCCAGGAAGGTGCTGAACGCTGCGGCGCTCACCTACGTGGCCGGCGCGGCGACGGCGATCATGAGCCTGGTGCGGCTGCTGTTCCTGCGGAGCATGGCGTCGGATGACTAGCGGAACGAACCGGCTTGCCCGTGCGGGCGAGCCGGTTTTCTCGCGCCATGGGGCGATCACCTGGTCAGCGCCCGTCTGGTCCCGCGGGGCGTTGGAGGCGGAATGTACAGTCGGCTCGGGTGGCCGGGTGTACAATCCGCCTCGAACTGGGGACCCGTGGGGCAGTTGGAGGCGGAATGTGCGGTCGGCTCGGGTGGAGGGGTGCACAATCCGCCTCGAACCGTGGACCCGCGAGGCAGTTGGAGGCGGAATGTGCAGTCGGCTCGGGTGGCCGGGTGTACAATCCGCCTCGAACTGTGGACCCGCGGCGCAGTTGGAGGCGGAATGTGCGGTCGGCTCGGGTGGCGGGGTGCACAATCCGCCTCGAACCGTGTTCCTGCGGGGTCGGTGGAGGCGGAATGTGCAGTCGGCTCGGGTGGTCGGGTGCACAACTCGCCTCGAACCTCGGACCTGCGGGGTCGTTGGAGGCGGAATGTGCAGTCGGCCCGGGTGGCGGGGTGCACAATCCGCCTCGAACGACAGACCGGAGGGGGAGTTGACGGCGGAATGTCCAGCCGAGCTGGATGGTTTGAGACCGGGCCTGGGGCGGCTCTACGCCCCCGGAGATACTCCTGCAAGAGATGCGGCGGTGCCTCGCCTACCTGCTTGGGCACCTGATCGTGGCGGCCGAGTACCTCGATACTGACGTGCTGCAGCAGTACGTGGCCTGGAGCGAGGAGCTGGGGGTGACGCTGCCCGAAGTTCCCTACCGCCCCCTGCCGGGTTACCCGCCTTATCCGCAAGTCGAAGCCAGGGAGGGGTGAAGCGGCGGCACTATGGACGCCGCTGCTTTCGCGGGAATGGCCCGCGTGAAGAGCCTCCGCGCGCGGGAATGCTACCTGCACATCTCCGGCGGGAGGCCGTCAACGTGAACCACACCCCTGTTTCTTTCCGCGTCACCGCTTCCGACCGGGACGAGGAGCGGCTGGCCATCGAGATCCGGGGCACGCCGGCGGGCGAGGCGGTGATCCGGTACGGCTCCGGCACCGCCACCGTCGATGCCCGGGTGCAGCTGAGCGAGTTCCCCCAGGTGATCATGGCGCTGGACCGGTTCCACCACGAGTTCGCCGCCGAACTGCTGGCTTACGTCCTCGACCGGGGGGCGATGGCGCAGGAGTCGGACGGCTCGATCATCTACGACCTGGGATCGGCACTGCACGCGGTGCCGCTTCCGGCGAACCACGAGGTCGGCCTCGGCTACCCCAACTCGTGGTGACCCCCTGGAAAGCCGGGGGACTGGGCGAGCGTCCGTGATCCGGGCAGGGCGGGGTACTCCCCGCACGGGGGTCCGGAGATGACCGGGTGAGGCGCCGGCGAAGGCGGCGAAGGCGGGCAGCGGCGAAGGCGCCGGCAAAGGTGGCGAAGGCAGCGGCAACGGTGGCGAAGGCAGCGGCGACGGTGGCGAAGGCAGCGGCGACGGCGGCGGACGGCTCCCCCTCGGGCTCGCACGGGTCTCCTCCGGCGGGTTATCCATGGCTGTCCGAGGGCCGGCCTGGTCCGGAGGCGCCAGCGCCGGACGGCCTGAGGCAAATCATCCGTCCGTCTTGGCTCAGAGCCGCCGGTTGCGGTACACTCTCCAGAGAGTGACAACCCTGCGCTGGAGGCGAGTTCATGCCGCGTCCCAAGTCCGGGCCCCCGCGCACCGGCCGCGAGGCGGCCCTGCGCGCGCTCTACGACGTCGACATCAAGGCAGCCTACGCGAACCTGGCCCTCGACCATCATCTCTCCCGCAGCCAGTTGGACGGGCGGGAGCGCGCCCTGGCCACGGAACTGGCCTACGGGGTGACCCGCCGCCGGGCCACCCTGGACTGGGCCATCGGCCAGGTGGCGGCAAGGCCCCTGGAGAAGATGGACCCCTGGGTGCGCAACATCCTCCGGGAAGCCGCCTATCAGATCCTCTACATGGACCGCATCCCCCCTGCCGCCGCCGTGGACCAGGCGGTGGAACTGGCGCGCCAGTACGGGCACGAAGGGGTGGCCAAGTTCGTCAACGGCGTGCTGCGCAACCTGATCCGCAGGCTGCCCGGGCTGCCGTGGCCGGACGAGGCCGCCGACCCCGTCCGGGCGCTGGCGGTGCAGCACTCTTACCCGGAGTGGCTGGTCGCCCAGTGGCTGGAGCGGTTCGGGCGGGGCGAGGCCGTGCGGCTGCTGGAGGCGGGCAACCAGGTTCCGCCCCTCACCGTCCGGGTCAACCGGCTGAAGGCGACCCGGGAGGAGGCGGCGGCTGCCCTGGCGGCGGAGGGGGTCCGCACCGAGCCCACCCGCCATTCGCCGCAGGGGCTGATCATCCAGGACCTCACGTCGGCCTCTTCGCTGGAGCGGCTGGAGGCGATGAAGCAGGGGCTGATCACCGTCCAGGACGAGTCGTCGATGCTGGCCGCGGCGGTGCTCAACCCACAGCCGGGCTGGATGGTGATCGACGTCGCCGCGGCCCCGGGGGGCAAGGCCACCCACCTGGCGGAGCTCATGGACAACCGGGGGCGGGTGATCGCCCTGGACATCCATCCGCACAAGGTGGCGCTCATCGAGGAGAACGCGGAGCGGCTGGGCACGACCATCGTGGAAGCGGTCTGCCTGGATGCCCGCCGGGTGGGGGAGGCCATGCCGGAACGGGCCGACGCCGTCCTCTGCGACCTGCCCTGCTCCGGCCTGGGCACGCTGGCCAGGCGGCCGGACGCCCGGTGGCGGAAAAGCCCGGAGGACGTGGAGGCCCTGGTACCGATCCAGCGGGCCATCCTGGAGTCAGCGGCGAAGGCCCTGAAACCGGGTGGCGTTCTGGTCTACTCCACCTGCACGATCCAGCCGAAGGAGAACGAGGAGCTGGTGGAGGGGTTCGTCGCCGACCACCCCGAGTTCCGGTTCGACCGCGTCTGGGACTACCTGCCCGGGACCATCTCCCCGGAAGGCCAGGCGGAGGGCTACGTGCAGCTCCTGCCCCACGTGCACGGGACGGACGGCTTCTTCATCGCCAGGATGGTGAAAACTGGATAGAACCCCGGTTGAAACGGGCGCAGACCCCCGTTCCGTCCAAGAGGGCGGAAGGGGGTCATTGCGATGCGAAATCACACGCGGATGCTTCCCATCGCCGCCACGCTCCTGCTCGCGCTGCTCGCCGCCGGCTGCGCTGCCTCTCCGGGCGACCTGGCGAGCTTCGAGGATGCCGGGAGCAGGGAGATCGCGCATACCGGAGGCAGGGAGCCCGCAGGCGGCACGCTGGTCGACGGGGGCGGCAACGCCGCCGCCTGGGTCGAGCCGGACGCCCTCCCGGCGTCGGGCGGCCGCCTGGCGCAGGCAGTGGATCCCGACGCGCCCGTGTCGTCTGGCCAGCTCATGCCGGCGCCCGACGCCCCCATTCCGTCCCGGCCCGTCGGGTCCGGGAACGGCGGGGCTTCCGGCGGCGGGTCGTCGGGGATGGAGCCCAGCGTGATCTACCCCACGGCCCCGGCCGAGGGAGCGGGATCGAGCGGCTTCGCCGGTGAAGTCGGCGATCTCCGGTTGCTGTACTGCGGCGAGGACAAGTACGTTCACGGCCGCGGACGCGACCTGGATGCCCGCAAGTGCCTCTGGGACGCGTATCTTTCCAACCGGGCGGCGGCGTTCCGGACGGTGGCCTACACCATCGAGGGCGATCCGATCGCCTATGATCTGGACGCGCTGGGGCCGGACCGCATCCAGGTTCTGGTCGACAGCGAGGATCGATTCGGCGCCACGGGGGAGTTCCTGTATACGTGCACGGCCATGGAGTTCACCGATGACCTCGGCTTCGTCCTGAAGGGGTGCGCGCCCAACGAACCCGAGGGGAGCCGGGCCTTCCTGTCCGAGGAAGGGGAGCTGTACGTTCCCTGACACCGGACGTGACGGGGAAGGGGCCGGCGAAACGGCAACCGACAGCACGCATTGCGGCAGGCCGCGGGCGGCAGGCGCCCGCGGCCCTTTCGCGGAAGGGGGCAGGGTGCCACGTGGCTCTCCGGTCGGGGAGCCGCTGTCGGTGGGGGGCTCACCGTGGACCAGGAGCTGGCCGTTGTCGCCAGTGCGCCGCCCGCCCCCGGACTGCCGGCCGTTTGACGCCCTGCGGCTGCCGTGATAGATTCGAGCGTAGAATCCACGCATTGCGAAGATTGCACAACAAGGAGTATCCAACACGCAGCGTGCTCCCCGCCGTTCACCCCATGCCTTGCCGGACCGCGCAACCACTCTTTCGGTGGGGGAGGAGAACATGCTTGTGCCGCATGCAAGCGGAGGGGACGCACTGCGTCCAGGTGAACAGTGAGGACGGCGGCGTGCTTCACGCCGCCGTCGCCGCCAGCGGTTGAGGCGGCCGGGGCTGCATGAAACGTTTGCCCAACCGCTGCCCGCGGGGTAAACTCAAAGGTAGGCCCTGTCTCCAGTGGAATCATTTCGAACAGGAGGACCCCGAGTGCAGGAATCCGGCTATGTGCCGCTGAAAATCGCCGACCCGGCCCTGCTCTTCGCCGAGCTCGGCCGGCAGCCCCTCCCGGGTATGAGCCTGGAGGAGATGGCCGACCTGATGGCGGACCTGGGCGAGCCCCGGTTCCGCGCCAAGCAGCTCTTCCAGTGGGTCTACCAGAAGGGGGTCAAGGACTTCGACGCCATGACCAACCTGCCGGCCCGGCTGCGGCAGCACCTGGCCGGCACGACCATGCTGCGGCTGCTGGAGAAGGAGACCGAGCAGCACGACCGGCGTACGGGCACCACCAAGTACCTGTTCCGCCTGGCCGACGGGTCGCAGGTGGAGTCGGTGCTGATGCGCCAGTCGTGGGGCAACTCGGTCTGCGTGACCACGCAGGTCGGCTGCCGGATGGGCTGCACCTTCTGCGCCTCCACGGTGGGCGGGCTGGTGCGGAACCTGACGGCGGGCGAAATCGTCGATCAGATTGTCATGATCCAGCGGGAGCTGCCTCAGGGCGAGCGGATCAGCACCGTCGTGCTGATGGGCTCGGGCGAGCCCCTGGAGAACTATGACCACGTGTTGAAGGCCGTGCGGCTGATGCACGACCCCGAGGGGCTCAACATCGGCTACCGGCACATCACCATCTCCACGTCGGGCATCGTCCCGGGCATGCGGCGGCTGGCGGAGGAGGGGCTTCCGGTCACGCTGGCGCTGTCGCTGCACGCCCCGACCGACGAGCTGCGCCGGCAGCTGATGCCCGTGGCCCGCATCTGGCCCCTCGCCGAGGTGCTCGCGGCGGCCCGGGAGTACGGCGAGAAGACCGGTCGGCGCGTCACCTACGAGTACATCCTCATCGAGGGCGTCAACGACGGCCCGGAGGAGGCGCGGCAGCTGGCCCGCCTCCTGAAAGGGGCCCTGGCGCACGTGAACCTCATTCCGATGAACCCGGTGGCGGAGCGGCCCCAGTACCGGCGGCCCGGTCCGGAGCGAGTCAACCGGTTCAAGGAGATCCTGGAGTCCAACGGCATTGCCACCACGGTGCGGCGGGAGATGGGCGGTGAGATCGACGCCGCCTGCGGCCAGCTGCGAAACCGTGCGCAGCGCAAGCATATGGGGAGATGAGATCACCGTGAGGCTGGTGTACGGCGAGCGGACCGATCCCGGCAGAGTGCGGCCGAGCAACCAGGACGCCTACCTGTTCGAGCCGCTGTCGGTACCGGGCGGCGGCGCCCTCCTGGCGGTGGCGGACGGCATGGGCGGCTACGACGGCGGCGAGGTCGCCTCGCGCCTCGCCATCCAGACGCTGCGCGCCTACGTGCCCCCCCGGGTGGAGGCGTGGGTGCGGGAGGGCTCCGTGGGCGAGGGGCTGGTCGAGGCGATCCATGAGGCGAACCACGCCATCCTGCAGGAGCAGATGGCCCGGGCGGAGCTGGCGCACATGGGCACGACGGTCACGGCGGTCGTCGTCATGGGGCCGCGCCTGTACGTCGGCCACGTGGGCGACAGCAAGGCGTTCCTCGTCGGTCCCCGGGAGGCCCGCCAGATCACCTCGGACCACAACGTGCCCGGGGAGCTGCTCCAGAGCGGCCACCTCACCCGGGAGGAGGCAGCCAACCATCCGCAGCGGCACGTGCTCACCCGCGCTCTGGGCGTCCGGCCGGACCTGCCGGTGGAGCAGCGGGAACTGGAGTGGGCCGTGGGCGATCTGCTGCTGCTTTGCACCGACGGCCTCTCCAACCTGGTCGCGCTGGAGGAGATCCGTGAAGCCGCACTCCGGCTCGAACCCGACGCCCTGGCAGAGTGGCTGGTCAACCTGGCCAACAGCCGCGGAGGCTACGACAACATCACTGTGCTTGCCGCCAGGTGGGAGGGATAACGGTCCTTGATCGGCACAATTCTCGGCAACCGCTACAGAATCGAGGAGCGCATCGGCGGCGGCGGCATGGCCGTGGTCTTCCGGGCCACGGACCTGCAACTGGGCCGGGAGGTCGCGGTGAAGACCCTCCGCGGCCAGTTCGGCGCGGACGACGAGTTCGTGCGCCGCTTCCGGCGCGAGGCGCACAACGCCGCCAGCCTTTCCCACCCCAACATCGTCCAGACCTACGACGTGGGGGAGGACGGCGGCGTCCACTACATCGTGATGGAGCTGGTCACGGGCAAGACCCTGAAGGCGCTGATCCAGGAGCAAGGGCCGCTGCCGCCGGGCGATGCTGCGCGCATCGGCATCGCGATCGCCGACGCCCTGGCCCACGCCCACGCCCAGGGGATCGTACACCGGGACATCAAGCCCCATAACATCCTGCTGGGGCAGGACGGGCGGGTGAAGGTGGCCGACTTCGGCATCGCCCGGGCAGTCACCACCGACACCCTCACCCGCACCGGCTCGTGGATGGGCTCGGCCCACTACTTCAGCCCCGAGCAGGCCGACGGCCAGCCGGCGTCCGCCAAGTCGGACCTGTACTCGCTGGGCGTCGTCCTCTACGAGATGGTGACGGGCACCGTGCCCTTCCAGGGCGAGAGTCCGATCACCGTCGCTCTGAAGCACCTGAGGGAGCGGGTGGACCCGCCGTCGCACCTGAACCCAGAGGTGCCGGTGGAGCTGGACGAGATCATCCTGCGGGCGATGGAGAAGGAGCCCGAGGACCGCTTCGACAGCGCGGTGGAGATGCGGGACGCCCTGGCGGACTTCCTGCAGCTTCACCTGGAGGGCCGGACCCACATGCCGAGCGGGGACTTCCCCACGATGGACGTGCGGGCCGCCCGCGCCCGGTCGGCCGGCCAGCGGCGGGAGCGGGGACGGGCCAAGCGGCAGCGGGATCCCGAAACGGCCCGCAGGCGGGCCCGCATCCGGAACATCGTCATCGTCTCCGCCGTGGTGCTGGTGCTGCTGGGCGGCTTGGGGGCGGGCGGCTGGGCCCTGTGGAAGTTCCTGGACGTACCTGAGGTCCAGGTGCCGCCCATTGTCGGGGTGCACATCACCCAGGCCGAGGAGATGCTGGCTGCGGCGAAGCTGCAGCGGGCCATCGTCTCGGAGCGGCACAGCGACCTGGAGCAGCTGTACATCATCGAGGCCCGGCCCGAGCCCGGGGCCTGGGTGAAGGAAGGCGCCGTGATCGAGCTGGTGGTCTCGAAGGGGCCGGAGATCGTGGAGCTGCCCGACGTGGTGGGCATGAACCTCGACCAGGCCCGGGCCCGCCTGAAGAGCGAGCGGTTCGGGGTCGGCGAGATCAAGGAGCAGATCTCGAACCGGCCCGCAGGCGAGGTCATCGCCCAGGCGCCGCCGGCCCGCACGCCGCTGAAGGTCGGTTCCACCGTCACCCTCACGGTCTCCCTGGGGCCGCTGAAGGTGCCGGACGTGGCGGGCATGGCGTTGGACGACGCCCGCAAGGCCATCACCGACGCGGGGCTGGTGCCCGGCAGCGTCACGGAGCGGCCGGACGCCCAACCGGCGGGCACGGTGCTGGCCACCGTTCCGGCCGAGGGGAGCCAGGTGGAGCCTGGGCAGCGGGTGGACCTGGTGGTCTCCTCCGGACCGGAGCTGCTGGGGACCGAGTTCAGCAAGGAGCTGATCGTGCCGGGACCGTCGACGCAGAAGGTCCGGTTCCAGGTGGTGCTGATCGATCAGATCGACGGCGCCGAGGAGCCGCGCGTGCTGGTGGATGAGGAGCTGGAGGGCGGCCAGCGCGTCGTCGTTTCGGACAAGTTTTACGGCAGCGACGCCTACCTGATCATCAGCGTCAACGGCGTGGAGGCAGGCTGGGTGGAGCTGCCCTGACAAAGAGGTGGGGTCGAAGTGTGCCGGTAGGTCAGGTGATCCGATCGCATTCGAACATCTACTACGTGCTGGTGGACGGCCGTGAGGTGGAGTGCCGCCCCCGGGGCAAGTTCCGGCTGGACAGGCTGCAGGTGCGGGCCGGCGACGAGGTTGAGGTCACGCTCGCGCCCGACGGGGAGGGGCGCATCGAGAAGGTGCTGCCCCGCCGCAACTGCCTGGAGCGCCCGCCGGTGGCCAACGTGGACCAGTGCCTGGTGGTCTTCACCCTCGTCGAGCCCGAGGCCGACTACCTCTTCCTCGACCGGGTGCTGGTGCACGTGGAGCAGGCCGGGGTCGAGCCGCTGATCCTGCTCAACAAGATCGACCTGGTGGAGGAAGCGGATGTCGCCGCCTTCGTCCGGCTCTACGGCGACCTGGTGGGGTACCGGGTGCTGCCGATCTCGGCCACCGAGGGCCGAGGACTGGACGAGCTCAGGCGCCACCTGGCGGGCAAGACGTCGGTGCTGGCAGGCCACTCGGGGGTGGGCAAGTCCCGGCTGGTCCGGGCGCTGGAGCCCCAGCGGGCGGACGTGCGCATCGGGGATCTGTCCGCCAAGTCCCGGAAGGGCCGGCACACCACGCGCCACGTGGAGCTCATCCCGCTCACGGGCGGGGGCCTGCTGGCCGACGCGCCGGGCTTCACGTACCTGGAGTTTCAGGACATCGACAAGTGGACGCTCCGCGACTACTTCCGGGAGTTCGCCCGTTACCAGGCGGAGTGCCGGTACGCGGACTGCCTGCACCGCAAGGAGCCCGACTGCGCGGTGCGGGATGCGGTGGAGGCGGGGGCGATTCCGGAGAGCCGCCATCGCAATTACCTGATGTTCCTCGACGAAGTAGAGGCCATGAAGAGGTGGTAGTGCCCGTGTTCGAACCCAGGCGCTTGAAGGTTGCCCCGTCCCTGCTTTCCGCTGACTTCGCGGCGCTGGGCGCGGAACTGGCCGCCATCGAGGCGGCGGGAGCCGATTGGGCTCACCTGGACGTGATGGACGGCCACTTCGTGCCCAACATCACCTTTGGTCCGCCCGTCATCGCCAAGCTGCGGCCGCGGTCGAAGCTCTTCTTCGACGCGCACCTGATGATCCGCCATCCCGAGCGGTACATCGGCGACTTCGTCAAGGCGGGGGCGGACCTGATCACCGTCCACGCTGAAGCCTGCGACCACCTGCACCGGGTGCTGGGCCAGATCCGGGAGGCCGGCGTGAAGGCCGGCGTCGCCCTCAACCCCCACACGCCCGTGGGCGTGCTGGCCCACGTGCTGGACATGGTGGACCTGGTGCTGATCATGACCGTCAACCCGGGCTTCGGCGGCCAGCGCTTCATCGACGCGTGTCTGCCCAAGGTCCGGCAGGCCAGAGCGATGCTGGCCGAGGCCGGGCTGGCCGACCGGGTGGAGATCCAGGTGGACGGCGGGGTCGACCCGCACACCGCCCCCCGGTGCGTGGAAGCGGGAGCGACGGTGTTGGTGGCGGGGACGGCGGTGTTTGGCAAGGATGACTATGCGGCGGCCATCGCCGCCCTGCGGGGACAGCCGAGCGCCGACTGAGACAAAGGAGGTTGCATAGCATGGCGGCCGGCCAGTACGTGATCTTCCGTCTCGATGAGCAACTCTACGGTGCGGACATCGCGGTCGTGCGCGAGGTGAGCTACCTGGCCCCGGTCACGCGCCTGCCCAACACCCCCCACTTCGTGGAAGGCGTGATCGACCTGCGGGGCGAGGTCATGCCGGTGATCGACCTGCGCAAGCGGCTGGGGCTGCCGTCCCGGCCGGCGGACGGCGACAGCCGCATCATGATCCTCACCGTCGGCGGCGTCACGGCTGCGCTGGTCGTGGACGGCGTGGAGCAGGTGGCGACCATCGCAGACGAGGCCGTCAGCCTGCCCGACGACAGCCTGACGGTGGTCGGGCAGGATTACGTGTACGGCGTCGCCCGGATGAACGGTCGGCTGGTGGTGCTGATCGACCTGTCCCGGATGCTCTCCATCGCGGTGGCCTGAGTTCATGGCCCCGCTCCCGTTTCCGGAGGCAAGTTTTCCCCCCTGCCTACGTATGTTGGGGGAAGAACGGGTTCGCCGGGACGGGGAGGGGTCGCCGTGCGGGTGAGGCTGGGCAGGCGGAGGCCGCCGCGCAGGACCTTGGTGGGCTTCGTGCTGATCCTGGCGGGTGTCTCGATCGTGCTCACCGCCTTGCCTGGCTTCGTCTACGCCGCGGTGATCGGCGGACTGATCGCCTACATCGGCTACACGTTGATCGGCCGGTGAGCCATGGGACAGGGAAGGGGGGCACCTGTGTGCGCATCACCGTCATCCGACTGCCACGACCCTTAGGCAGAATGCTGATGGCCATCATGCGATTGTTTTCCGGCAAGCGGGGGGAAGGCAGGGACGCCGCGTAAGCCGCACCGGGCCCGCCTGCCGCCCGCTGGCCGGCCGCATCGGCCCTCTGTCCGCGAGGCACCCCGGCGGTCGATTGCCGCCGGGGTGATGCTTGGCTATAATAGGGAAGACTTGCCGCTTGGAGGTCGAAACGATCATGGCCGACTACTTGGTACGGGCCATTGGCGCAGGCGGGAACGTGCGCGCTTTTGCCGCGGTGACCACGGCGCTGACGGAGGAGGCCCGGCGCCGCCACGACACCTGGCCCGTGGCCACCGCCGCCCTGGGGAGGGCGCTGACCGGCACGGCGCTTCTGGCCGCGACCCTGAAGGATCCCAACGAGTCTCTGACCCTGCGGGTGGCCGGCGACGGCCCGCTGCGGGGCATTCTCTGTGACGCGGACGAGCAGGGCCACGTGCGCGGCTACGTCACCGAGCCCCACGTGGACCTGGAACCCGCCGCGCGGGGCAAACTGAACGTGGGCGCCGCCGTGGGCACCGGCATGCTCTACGTCACCCGCCAGCTCGCGCTGCAGGGCATCTACACCGGCTCGTCCGAACTGGTCTCCGGCGAGATCGCCGAGGATCTGGCCTACTACCTCACCCGCTCGGAGCAGACGCCCTCGGCCGTGGGCCTGGGCGTGCGGGTGGGGCCGGACGGCGCCGTGGTGGCCGCGGGCGGTTACATGGTGCAGCTCCTGCCGGCAACGCCGGACGCCGACCGGGACCGGCTGGAGGAGAACCTGGGCCGGCTGGGCTCCGTCAGCCTGGCGGTGGAGCAGGGCATGACGCCCGAGGAGATCCTGTCCGTGGTGCTGACCGGGATCGACTACCAGATCCTGGAGCGCCGTGACCTGAGCTTCCGGTGCCGGTGCAGCCGGGAGCGGGCCCTGGGCGCAATCGCGCTGCTGGACGAGACCGAGCTCTCCGGCCTCGTGGAGGAGGGGCGGGGGGCCGAGCTCACCTGCCACTTCTGCAACGCCGTCTACCGGTTCTCGCCGGAGGAGGTCCTGCAGGTCCAGCGGGGGATGAAGGACAAGCAGTGACCGGTCCCGTGCGCAATGGCGAAAACCCGGCCGCTTTCTGCGGCCGGGTCTCATGACGAACGGGGAAGGTTAGATCGCCCGCTGCACCTTCCCGCTGCGGAGGCAACGGGTGCAGACGGTGATGCGCTTGACGCGGCCGTCCACGACCGCCCGGACAGTCTGCACGTTGGGCGACCAGGTCCGCTTGGTCTTGTTCTCAGCGTGGCTGACGTTGTGGCCGTGCGACACGCCCTTGTTGCAAACCTCGCACCGACGAGCCAAGGTCTGACACCCCCTCTTGGCGGAGCTCCAGCTCACCTCGTTCAAAGCACGATCCATATCATAACACAACGTGTGCAAACATGACAAGCGCGGGAGCGGTCGCCAATTGGGTGTGCCCGGCAGGAATTCGGCCGCCACAGGAAGAACATAACGCCGCTGGAAAGGGGGGAGCCCCGGTGGGGAAGGAGTTGATCACCGAACGGGGACGGATCTATGTCTCCAACGAGGTCATCGCCACCCTCGCCGGCATCGCCACCACGGAGTGCTACGGCATCGTGGGCATGGCCTCCTCCCGCATCCAGGACGGCATTTCGGAGCTATTGGGCCGCGAGAACCTGGCCCGGGGCGTCTCGGTGGAGGTCGACGGCGACTCGGTGGAGATCGACCTCTACATCGTGGTCGGGTATGGCACCCGCATCTCGGAGATCGGGCGGAACGTCACCGACCAGGTGCGTTACGTCGTCGAGAGCTACACAGGGCTGAAGGTGCGGGCGGTCCGCATTCATGTCCGCGGCGTCAAGCTTGGACAGTCCTGAGCCGACGCCGCTTCAGGCAGCCATTTCAGCCCCGCCGGACCTGCCGGTGGGGATGAGGAGGAACTCGTTCTTGAGTATTCAGACCATTGACGGCAAGGCGTTGAAGCAGATGATCCTCCGCGCGGCGGCGAGGCTGGACGCCGAAAAGGACGCGGTCAACGCCTTGAACGTCTTCCCCGTGCCCGACGGCGACACCGGAACCAACATGTCGATGACGCTGACCTCGGCGAACCGGGAGGTGGAGCGGGCCGGCGACCGGACGGTGGGCGAGGTGGCCGCCGCCCTGGCCCAGGGCTCGCTCATGGGCGCCCGGGGCAACTCGGGGGTCATCCTGTCGCAGCTGTTCAGAGGTTTTGCGAAGTACCTGGACGGGAAGGTCACCATCGACGGCCGTGACCTGGCCAGGGCCCTGCAGGAGGGCGTGGATACCGCCTACAAGGCGGTGATGAAGCCCGTCGAGGGCACGATCCTCACCGTGGCCCGGGAAGCGGCTGCCGCAGCGCAGCAGGCCAGCCGGAAGGACCGGTCGGCGGCGGCCGTCATGCGTGCCGCCGTGGAGGCCGCCGAGGCCGCCCTGGCCAGGACGCCGGAGCTGCTGCCGGTGCTGAAGAAGGCCGGTGTCGTCGACTCGGGCGGCAAGGGCCTGACCGTTATCTACCACGGCTACTACGAGGCGCTCTCGGGCGAGGCGTCTGACGTGGCCACCGTCCCGACCCAGATTCCGCCGGAGGAGGAGCCCGTCCGCACCCGGCACGACACCTCGCCGGCGACGCAGGTGGCCTTCCGGGTGGACGAGGAGATCTCCGACATCCGCTTCCCGTACGACTGCGAGTTCTTCATCCGGCGGTACCGGGACGGCGGCCCGATCCCGATGGACCACATCGCCAGGGAGTTGGAGCAGTGGGGCGACTCCATCTACGTGGTCGGCAGCGAGGACCTGGCCAAGGTCCACGTGCACGCCTCGAACCCCGGTCCGGTGCTGTCGCTGGCGATCCAGTACGGCGACCTGATCGATATCGTCATCCACAACATGCGGGAGCAGCACGCTGACCTGTTGCGCAATGCCCAGCCCGCGCCGGAGGGGGTGGACGCGCCCCAGGCCGCGGTGGCGGGCGTCGCCCCGGCTGCGCAGGCGGAGGCCCCCGCCCCGGAGGAGGAGCTCCCCACCGCCGTGGTGGCCGTCGCGGCCGGCGACGGGATGGCGCAGATCTTCCGTTCCCTGGGCGTGAGCCAGGTCATCGAGGGCGGCCAGACGATGAACCCGTCCACCCAGGACCTGCTGGATGCCGTGGAGCGGTGCCCCAGCCGGCAGGTGTTCCTGCTGCCCAACAACAAGAACATCATCCTCGCGGCCGAGCAGGTGGTCGGGCTGACCGACAAGAAGGTCTACGTGGTGCCGACCCGGTCCGTGCCCGAAGGGATTTCGGCCATGGTGGCCTGGATGCCCGACGAGGAGGACGGCGAGCGGCTCTTCCAGAACATGAAGCAGGCCATCGCCGGGGTCCAGACCGGCGAGGTGACGTATGCGGTGCGGGACACCGTCTACGAGGACCTGGAGATCCGCCAGGGCGACATCCTCGGCCTGTGGAACGGCAAGATCCGCAAGGTCGGCAGGGAGCCCGAGGCGGTGCTGGCGGAGCTGTTGGAGGCGATGGTGGCCGAGGCCGGCGGCGAGGTGATCGCGGTGTACTACGGCAACGGGATCAATGCCGAGCGGGCCGAGGCCGTGGCCGAGCAGCTCAGGGAGCGCTTCCCCGACCACGAGGTCGAGATGCAATACGGCGGCCAGCCGCTCTACCACTACGTGTTCTCTCTCGAATAACATGAGCCGTGTGCGCCGGCGGGCGCACGCGGGCTTCACGCACATGCCGGGTCAGCTTTTGCGCGCGGTGGCACTCCGGCCCCAGTTTACATAGTGTGATGGAGCACTGCGTCTGCGCGGACGGGAGGGGTGAGCGGTGCCCGACAACCCCAAGGTCACGGTCGTGATTCCCGCCTACAACGCAGCCCGCTACCTGGCCGAGGCGGTGGAGAGCGCCCTGAACCAGACCTACAGCAACCTGGAGGTGCTGGTAGTGGATGACGGCTCCACCGACCGGACGCCTTTCCTGCTGGAGCGGTACGGCAGGGCCATCCGCACCATCCGCAAGCGCAACGGCGGGACCCCGTCGGCCCTGAACGAGGGGATCCGGCAGGCGAGGGGCGAGTGGATCGCCTGGCTGAGCGCGGACGACGCCTTCCTGCCGGAGAAGCTGGCAAAGCAGATGGCGTACGCGGAGGCCCATCCCGAATGCGCGCTCATCTACACCAACTGGTTCGTGGTGGATGGACGCGGGAAGACGGTCTCCCACCTGGCCTCACCCACCTTCCGTTCCCGGGCCGACCAGGTCGAGAAGCTGCTGCGCGGGTGCGTGATCAACGGGTCCACGACCCTGGTCCGCCGGGACGTCTACCTGCGGGCGGGCCTCTTTGACGAGTCGCTGCCCCAGGCCCACGACTGGGACATGTGGCTGCGGCTCGCCCGGGACTACCGCTTCGGCCACGTGGCCGAGCCGCTCCTGCGCTACCGCTGGCACGGCGAGAACCTGAGCGCCCGCCCCGACGCCCTGGCTTACAACGATCGGGTGCTGGCGAAGGCGCGGGCCTACCTGCAAGGGTGGCTGCCCGGAGGGGGAGGTGGAACCAAGTGACGCAGCGGAAGAACCCGCGCCTGCTGGTACTGGCCTGTGACGGGCTCGACCCCGATGTGATCCTGCACAACCTGCACCGGCTGCCCTTCATCCGGAGCCTCTGTCAGGGCGGGGGCCACGGGGTGGTGGAGTCGGCGGTGCACTCCTGCGACATCTGGACCACCCACTACACCGGGCTGCCCCCGGAGAAGCACGGCGTCCAGTTCAGCCGGCTGGCCCTGGCCAAGCAGCCCGCTGACCTGAGCGCGGTGAAGACCGACCTGTTCCTGTGGGACTGGCTGAACCGCCACGGCCTCACCGTGGGCTTCGTGGAGCCCCTGCACGCCTATCCCGCCCCCCGGGTGCAGGGCTTCTTCGTCTCGGGCTCGCCCAGGCCCAGCCTGGCGCAGACCGACCGGGCCGTCTGGCCGCCGGCGCTGAAGCCGCTCATCGACCGGGAGTATATGGCCAGCCTGCCCAAGCCGCCTTCCCTGAAGGACCTGGGCGTTGACAAACCCTTCAACGAGCTCACGGACGCCGAACTGCTGAAGCTCCTGGACGGCTACTTCGCCGACGCGCCGGCCCTGCTCCGGCCGCACCTGAACTGGTACCTGGACCTGGTCGAGCGGCTGTGGACCGAGGTCCCGTGCGACGTGCTCTGGGTCTACTTCATGGAGACCGATGTGCTGGGCCATTTCCTGTTCAACGCCGACCCGCCCGAGGTGCTGGTGCAGGTGTACGCCGAGATGGACCGGGGGTTCGCCCGCCTCGCCCAGCGAACCGGCGCGGAGGCGGTGCTGCTGCTCTCTGACCACGGCATGACGCCCATCGCCCGGCTGCTGACGCAGCCACAGTCCACCCCGCTCATGCGGAACCTGGCCGAGGAGTACCGGGTCGCCGGGACCCGGCTGCTCCGCCCGGATCTCGCCGTGGTGCAGGGCTACAACCAGGGCCTCTGCACGGGCACCCATCGGGACCGGGCGTTCTACGCCGTGCGCTCGCCCCGGGTGCGGTCAGGCGTCAGGGCCGACGTGCACTTTCACGACCTCTTCGGCCTCTTGCTGCGCGTGCTCGGGCTCCCGGTTCCCCCGGGGCGCCGGGCCTACCGCGGCCCGCTGTTTCCCGAGCCGGCTCCGGCCCCGGGTCCCGCCCGTGCTCCGACCCCCGGCCCCGGCACGGCGCCCCGTGCCGCAACGGCTCCGGGGACCACACCAACCGTAACGACGAAGGGGGTGCGGCCCTTGCGCATCGGCATTCTCACCTACGGGATCCACAAGGGCGGGCGCGGGCGCACGGTCGCCCGTCTGGCCGAGGGGCTGGCCCGCCGGGGGCATGAGACGTTCCTCCTCATGCTGGAAGGCCAGCCGGTCGCCTATCCGGTCAAGGTGCCCATCCACCGGATGCCCGCTTTCGAGCCGCACAAGTTCCCTCAGGCGGACGTCATCATCCCCGCGTCCCTGGGGCTCATTCCCAAGGCCCTGGGCCGCTCCTCCCACGTGACCGTTCCGCTGCACTTCCGCTTCGAACCGGACGTCGCCTACGACGCGCGCACCGCCCTTCACGTGGTCAGTCTGCCCTACCGCTCCATGGCCACCGCCGCGCCGGTGGCGGCCCGGGTGCAGCAGCAGAGCGGCAGGGCGTGCCACCCGGTGCCGCCGGGGGTCGACACGGCGATCTTCAAGCCGGGGGCGCGTCCTCCCGGGGGCCCGAGGCGGGTCGGTTTCATCTACCGCAGCCCGGCCCTGGGCTACGGCTTCAAGGGCGCGGACTGCTTCTTCACCGCCATGCAGCGGGTGCTGCACGAGGAGCGGGACGTGCGGGTGTGCCTGCTCAACCCCGACGGGCTGCCCGTGGACGCGCCGATCCCGGTGGAGGTGGTGGAGGCGCGCAGCGACGAGGAGATCGCCCGGTTCTACCGCAGCCTGGACGTGTTTGTCACCGCCTCCGTCAGCGACGGCGCGCAGCTCGGCGTGCTGGAGGCCATGGCCTGCGGCACGCCGGTGGTGGCCACCGACGCGGGCGGAATCCGGGAGTATGCCACCCCGGGGATCAACTGCTTCATGGGTCTTCCCAACCATCCCAAGATGCTGGGCGACCTGGTGCTGGCGGCCCTGCGGGACCGGAACCGTGCCAGGGGCTTCGCGAACGCCGCCCTGCAGATGGTCCGCACCCGGACCTGGGACGCGTTCGTGGATGCGGCGGAGGCGGCCGTGCAGGCGGCCTGCGCCGAGCGACGGAGGGAGGCGAAGCCATGAGGACGCCCAGACTGCTCGTGCTGGCGTGCGATGCCGCCGATCCCCACCTGATCCTGGCCCACCGACGGCGGCTGCCCACGCTGGACCGGCTGTGCCGGGAGGGCAGTTACGGCATCATCGACTCGCTCACCCGCTCCGGCGACGTCTGGACCACCTATTACACGGGCCTGCCCCCCGAGGTGCACGGCATCCAGGCCGTGCGTCTCTCCAAGTCCAAGGAGCCGGCCGACCTCACCAAGGTGAAAACGGACCTGTTCCTGTGGGACTGGCTCAACCGCTGGGGGCTGAGCGTCGGCTTCGTGGAGTCCCTCTACACCTTCCCCGCGCCGCAGGTGAACGGGTTCTTCGTGTCCGGGGTTCCCCGCCCGCCCCACAGCCAGACCGACCGGTCCGTGCACCCGCCCGAACTGCGCGCGCTGATCGACCGGGAGTACGTGGCCGGCATCCCGAAACCCCCGAAGCTGAGGGATCTGGGGATCACCAAGCCCTTTGCCGAGCTGTCGGACCAGGAGCTGAGGGAGACCCTGGCCCGCGGCTACTGGACCAACATGCCGGAGCTGCTGCGGCCGCACCTGGAGCGGTACGCGGACCTGGTATTCCGCCTGTACGAGCGGCGCCCGGTGGATGTGCTCTGGGTCTATTTCCTGGAGGCGGACTACGCCGGCCACTTCCTGATGCACGAGCAGCCGCCGCGCACCATGGTCCGGGCCTACGCCGAGCTCGACCGCATCTTCGGCCGCCTCATCGCGCGGCTGCGGCCCGAGACCGTCCTGTTCATCTCCGACCACGGCATGCTGCCCATCGGTCACCTGCTCACCCGGGAGCCCCCGAACCCGGTGATGGCGGAGATGGTCTGGGAGTACCGGCAGACACGGTACCGGCTGCTCTCGCCCGACCTGGCGGTGCTGGAGGGGCAGAACGGGGGCATCTACAGCGGGACGCACAACTACCAGGGGTTCTACGCACTGCGGGGGCCCGGGGTCTACCGGGGGCAGCGCTCCGATATCCACTTCCACGACGGCTTCCGGCTGATCGTGCGCGCCGCCGGGCTGCCGGTGCCGGCCGGGCGGGCCGGGCGGACGCCGCCGGTTTTCAACGAATTCTCGCAGCGCCGCGCGGCGGAATACGACCAGCAGCAGTGGGCGTCCAACCCGGATTATCTGTCCGCCTTCCTCGCCTTTGCGGACCTCAGGCCGGAGCACCATGTGCTCGAGGCAGGGGTCGGCACCGGCCAGGTGGCGGCCGCCGGGGCACCGCGGGTGGCGCGGTACGTCGGGCTCGACAACTCGGAGGAGATGCTGGTCCAGGCGCGGCGGAAGGTGCCGGGGCTCCCCCTGGTGCACGCCGACCTGCGGGCCGTGCCCCTGCCGGACCGGTCCTTCGACCGGGTGCTGGCCCGCTCCGTGCTGCACCACGTGACCCAGGGGCTCGACCAGGTGATGCGGGAACTGTACCGGGTGCTGCGCCCGGGTGGACGGCTGGTGATCGGAGAGGGCATTCCGCCTTCGCCGGAATCGGTGGCTCACTTCACCGAGGTCTTCTCCCTGAAGGAGGAGCGGCTGGTGCTCCTGCCGGAGCACCTGGTGCAACTGCTGGAGCGGGCCGGATTCGTCGACATCCGGTTCCGGCGGTATGTGATGCCCCAGGTGAGCGTAAGGGGCTGGCTGGAGCGGTCGGACCTGTCGGATGCGCTGAAGGCCCGTCTGCTGGAGATGCACCGGACGACGCCCCCGGCGGTGCAGCGGGCCTACCGCACCACCATCACGGAGGACGACGTCCTGGTCGACTTCACGTTCGCCCTGGTGAGCGGCAGCCGCCCCCATTGGTGAGCGGGGGCGTCAGCGGTTCAGGCAGGACCCACCGGGTGCGGGGTCGAATGGAAATAGGGCACCCCCTGGCAGGCCGCGGGGAAGTCCTGCCAGGGGGTTCGTCTTCCACAGGGAATCGGTGGGAGCCGTTGCAGGAGGACCTCGTGAAGCAGAAAGTCATCGTTCCTGAGCTGATCATCATACGGGCCGTGTCGTGCCTGGCCGTGGTCCTGATGCACTCGATCACAATGCTGATCGGGGACCCCGAGGTGAACCGCGGTCTCAACACCGCCCGGCTGTTGCTCCTGTTCGCGACGCCCACGTTCGCCTACATGTCCGCGTTCCTGATCGGCTACTCCAAGTCGCAGCGCCCGTACTTTGAGACGCTCTGGCTGCGGGTGAAGTACCTGATCCTGCCCTACCTGATCTTCGCCGTGGGTTACGCCTGCTGGCAGCACTACCAGTGGGGGGCGCCCCTGGTGGACCGGATCCGGTACAACATCGCGGGCGGCTACCACGGGTACTTCGTGCTGGTCGTCTTCCAGTTCTACCTGTTCCACCCGCTGTTCCGGCCGATCCTGGAGCGGGTGCCGGCGTGGGTGGGCGTGCCGGCCGCGGGCCTGGTGAACATCGGGTACCTGGCGGCCCTCAACCTGGGCCTGGTCTCGATCCCCTACCTCGGCTTCCACGCGTACCGGCTGCTGCCCGCCTGGTTCTTCTATTACGTGCTCGGATACTATTCCGGCCGGGACCGGGACCAGTTTCAACTGGTGCTGCGCCGGTGGTGGCCGCTTTCGGCGGCGCTCCTGGCGGGCGGCGCGGGGCTGCTGCTGCGAAACGCCCTGAGCGGCTTCCTGCCGGACGTGACCTCGCAGCGGTTTGAAGTGGTGCTGTACGCGGCGGGGGTCATCCTCCTCGCCTTCCCGCTGGCGGGACGGGCCCGGCGGATCCCCTCGGTGCTGAACCTCGTCAACCGGGCCTCTTTCGGGATCTACCTGCTGCACTGGTTCTTCCTGGAGCTGTTCCGCCGGTGGGTCGTGCGGATTCCGGGCCTGCCGAAACCGGCGGGGATTCTGCTGCTCTTCGTGCTGGCCGCGACCGCGGCGGCGCTGGTGACCTTCGCGCTCAACCGCTGGCGGTGGGGCGCCTACGTGGTGGGCCGGCTCGGGGTGGACGGCAGCAAGGCCAGGCTGGCGCCGCCGCCTGGGTCTGCCGCAGCCCCCGCCGAGGCGGCAACCCGTTGAACGCGCAGCCATCGAGGCCGGGCGTTGCGCTCTGTCGCCTCGATGGCTTGCTTTTTCGGCCGTGTCCGGTCAGGTCCCTCTGCTCGCCTCGTGAATGGCCGTGAGCGCTTCGTGCATCTCCTTCCAGGTGCGCTGCCAGCTCCAGTCGCGGGCGGTGGCGACGCCGGCGGCGCCCAGCCGCTGCCGGAGAGCCGGATCGCCCAGGACAGTGAGGATCGCCTGCGCAAGGGCCATCGGGGTCCGGGGGGGTACCAGCAGGCAGTTGACCTGGTGCCGGGCGTACTCGCCAATGCCCCCGCAGTTGGTCGCGACCACGGCCGCGCCGCAGCTCATGGCCTCCAACGGCGGCATGGAGAAGCCCTCGAACCAGGAGGTGGAGACGAAGACCGCCGCCTGCTGATAGAGCTCGGCCAGCTCCGCGTCCGTGGGCGCGACCACCACCCGGTGCGGGTACGGCAGATGGACGCGGCAGGCCACGGGCGTGACGATGGTGAGGGGAAGGCCGGGGTAGCGCTGCATGACCGGGCCCAGGGCCTGGACGAAGTCGTCGGTGCCCTTGAAGCCGTACCCCAGGGTCTTGTCCCGCCAGATATACAGGATGCCCGACCGGGGCGGGGCGTCGGGAGGCGGCGGCACGAAGGTCTCCTGCTCGATGCCGAGGTGGATGACCTGCGGTCGCCGGCCGGCCACGGCTTCGATGCGGCTGGCCAGCCACTGGGAGATGGCCAGGGTGGGGATGGGGAGCAGGTAGGTCTCCTTCGCCCGGGGGTCCTTCACCCACAGCGGCTCGTAGCCCAGGCTGAACCGGACCACCTGCCCCGCGCCGCTCTCCCAGGCCGGCGGAACGGTGCTCCAGAAGTTGGTCAGGATGATGTCGGACTTGGGGAACGCATCGGGGACGATCCAGGGAACCGAGATCACCGGAACGGTGACCTTCCACTGGATGCCCCCCCGCTCCGGGATCAGGAACGCGACGTCGTGGCCGTAGGCCGCCAGCCCTTCGGCCACCCGGACGAGGGTGCGCGTGCCCCCGCCCAGCTCCAGGTTGAACGCCGGAATGGTGATCTTCACGGGTCCCTTGCCTCCTGCGGCTGGACATGCCCCTGCATGATCTGCCGGAGGGCGTCCTCCAGCTGGTCGCCGAAGCGCTTCCACGTCCACACCGCCGCGGTGCGCAGGCCGCCCTCCGCCAGCCGGGACCGCAGGTCAGGCTCCCTGAGCACGCTCAGGATGTACCCGGCCAGGCGGTCGGGCTGCTTCGGCGGGCTGAGCAGGCAGTTCTCGCCCGGGCGGGCGTAGTCGCGCACGCCGCCGCAGTCGGTGAGCACCACCGGCGTGCCGCAGGCCATGGCCTCCAGCGGGGGCAGCGAGAGCGCTTCAAACCAGGAGGCCAGCACGTAGACGGCCGCACGGTTGTAGGCCTCGGCCATCGCCCGGTCGTCCTCGGGCCGGATTTCGGTGAAAGGGAAGGCGAAGGGGGGAGGCGGGGTTCCGGGGGAGTCGCCTTCCGTGGCAGCCACCAGCACCCGCACGTCCGGCATCTGGCGGCGGACGAGCTCCATGGCCGCCGCGAAGTCGCCGTTGCCCTTATAGTGGTAGCCGTGCGCCTCCGACCGGTAGATGAAGAACACCGTCCGACCGTCTCTCAGCGCGCCGTCCAGCGGACGGAAGACGCGGCCGTCCACGCCGGGCTGGGCGATGAAGCAGTCCTGTCCGGTCGCCTCCCGGATGATCCTGCGCAGATGCGGCCCCAGTGTGATCACCGGAAAGCCCTGGAGGTACGTGTCCAGGGCCGCTTTGTTCTCGGGCACCCACATGGGCTCGAACCCGGTGCTGAACCGGACGACCCGGCCCTTGCCGCTTTCGGCGGCGGGCCTGACCGTCGGCCAGAAGTTGGGCAAGATCACGTCGGCCTCCGGGATCACCGACGGCGTGATCTTGCTGACCCGTTTGACCCGGGATTTGAGCGGATAGGCAAGGGGGAGGCCCTCGAGCACGACCACGGTGACGTCGTGACCCCGCTCGACCAGCTGGTTGGCTGCCTCGGCGATGACCCGGCAGCCGCCGCCGCGGTGGAGGTGCAACACGGGGATGACGACCCGCACAGCGGACCCCTCCAGTCACTGAACTGCTTCCGCCTGCGCGGCGCCGCGCGGGCGTTTGGCGCGCGGCTGCGGCGCCCCTTCGGCGGTTGTCGGAAGCTGCGGTGTCTGCACTGCTCCAGTGTATGGAGGGCCGGGCGGGGGTGTGTCGACCGGTCACCTTATTATGTCGACGCACATACCCTGATGCAGACCGAGACGCCAGGGGGGTGACCGTTGGCCGGGAAGGTTTGTGTCGTGGGCGTGGGCAACATCGGAACCAATCTGCTGACCTCCCTGCGCCGCAAGGGGGTGCAGGCGGTCGGCGTGGAGATTAACCCGGACCGACGGGCCGCGCTGGCGGCGGCCGGGGTGGACGGCGTCTTCGCCGGTCCGGACGAGGCCGGCGCCCCGGACGTCTGGATCCTCACCACCTCGACGGGGCCGGGGATGAGCCACATCCTGAGCGCCGTCCGCAGCCTGTCTCCCAAGCCCGGGGCGCTGGTCTCGGTGGAGTCGACCCTGCCGGTCGGGGGGACCGCCCGGCTGGCCGAGGCGTTCCGGGAGCGGGGGTACGTGCCCGGGGAGACCTTTCACCTGGCACACGTGCCGCACCGAATCCTGTTCGGCGTGGAAGAGACCGTCTTCGACGCGCCGCGGGTGGTGGCGGGGGTCACGCCCGCCTGCCGGGATGCGGCCATCGCCTTCTACCGGCCGCTGGTCCCGGTGCTGTACCCGGTGGACGACGTGCGGGTGGCGGAACTGTCCAAGATCGTGGAGAACGGGCTGCGGTACCTCAACATCGCGTTTGCTGAGGCGCTGTTCGGCTACTGCCTGGAACACGGGCTGGATTGGGCCCAGCTCCACGGGGCCGTGAACACCAAGCCCAACGTGGAGCTGCTCAACGTGGACTTCGGCATCGGCGGCGAGTGCCTGCCGAAGGACATGGGCTTCCTGCAGGAGGCCCTGCAGTCGCCCCTGCTGGAAGCGGCCGTCGCGGCCGACGAGGCCCACCGGGCCCGGCTGCGCCGGCTGGCGGGCCCGCACCGGCGGGTGCTGGTGATGGGGCTGACCTTCAAGCCGGGCTTCCCGGACACCCGGTTCAGCCGGGCGCGGGAGCTCGCGGAGGCGCTTGCGGCCGACGGCAAGGAGGTCTACGTGTACGACCCGGCCCTCGGGCCGGAGAAGGTCACTGAGCTGGGCTTCCGGTGGGGGGATCCCGGCGGGGCGTACGACCTCATCTACCAGCGCCCCCTGGCGATTCGCACAGCAGCAGAGGAGGAGAAGCGTGGCCAGGATACTCGTGACGGGCAGTAAGGGGACCCTGGGGAGCCGGCTGGTGCAGCAACTGGAGCAGAACGGCCACGAGGTATGGCAGATGGACACCCGCCACGAGGCCGACGAGCGGTACTTCCGGGCGGACGTGGCCAACTGGCGGCAGCTGGAGCGGGTGTTCGAGCAGCCCTACGACTACGTGTACCACCTCGCCGCCGAGTTCGGGCGCATCAACGGCGAGGAGTATTACGACACGCTCTGGCGTACCAACGTGATCGGCACCCGCAACATCCTGGAGTTTCAGCGGCGCAAGGGCTTCAGGCTGATCTTCGCCAGCTCCTCCGAGGTCTACGGCGAGACGAAGGCCGAGGTGCTGGACGAGGACCTGCCCCTGCGCCAGCCCATCATCCCGCACAACGATTACGCCCTCACCAAGTGGGTCAACGAGATCCAGATCGTGAACTTCGAGCGCCGCTACGAGGTGCCGGTGGTCCGGCTGCGCTTCTTCAACGCCTACGGCCCGGGCGAGCGCTACCACAACTACCGGAGCGTGGTCTGCCTGATGGCGTACCGCGCCCTCACCGGCCGGCCGTGGACCGTGTACGAGGGCTACTACCGCACGTTCATGTATATCGACGATTTCATCCCGACGCTGGCCCGGGTCGCGGACCGCTTCAAGCCCGGCGAGGTGTACAACATCGGCGGGACCGACTACCGGAGCGTGCGGGAGCTGAGCGACCTCATCCTGCAGCTCACCGGCGCCGACCCGGGGCTGGTCACCTACCTGCCCGAAGACAAGCACAACACGGTGAGCAAGCGGCCGGACATCACCAAGGCCATGCGGGACCTGGGCCACAACCCCAAGGTGACCCTGGAGGAAGGGCTCCCGCCCACCATCGACTGGCTGCGCCGGGAGTACGGGCTCTGAGGGGGGAGACGGTGTGGGGGAGTGGCAGAGCAAGAAGGTCCTGGTGACCGGCGGAACGGGCTTCATCGGCAGCCACGTGGTGCAGGCCCTGCTGGCGGAGGGCGCCCGGGTGCGGGTGCTGGCCCACTACAACGGCGGCGGCCACCTGGGCAACCTGGCCGAACTCGCTCCCCAGGAGCGGGCGGAGGTGGAGGTGGTCTGGGGCGACCTGCGCGATCCCGATTCGGTGCGCCGGGCGGTGCAGGGAATGGAACGGGTGCTGCACCTGGGCGCCCTGATTTCCATCCCCTACTCCTACCTCGACCCCCGCAGCTACGTGGATGTGAACGTCACCGGCACGCTGAACGTGTTGCTGGCCTGCCGCGACCTGGGCGTGGAGCGGCTGGTCCACACCTCCACCAGCGAGGTGTACGGGACGCCGGAGGCGGTGCCCATCGCGGAGACCCACCCGCTGCGGGGCCAGTCGCCGTATGCCGCCAGCAAGATCGGGGCCGACAAGCTGGCCGAAAGCTTCCACCGTTCCTACGGCCTGCCGGTGGTGACCCTGCGCCCCTTCAACGCCTACGGGCCGCGGCAGTCCACCCGTGCCCTGATCCCGACCATCCTCACCCAGGCCCTCTGGGCGCCGGAGATCCGGCTGGGGAGCCTGTGGCCGCGGCGGGACTACACCTACGTCACCGACACGGCGCGGGCGTTTCTCCGGGCCGGCAGCGCGCCCGGGGTCGAGGGGATGGTGCTCAACGCCGGCTACGGCGCCGACGTCTCGGTGCAGGAGCTGGTGGAGATGGCCCTGCGGCTCACGGGCCGCCGGGTGCCGGTGGTGGAGGCGGCGGAGCGGGTGCGGCCCGCCGCCAGCGAGGTCGCCCGGTTGCTCTGCGACCCGACCCTGGCCGAACGGCGGCTGGGCTGGCGGCCGCAGGTGACGCTGGAGGAGGGGCTGCGCCGCACGCTGGCCTTCATCGAGCGCCGGTTCACGCCGGATATCCTGAAGCAGACCATCGTGTAGGAGGCGGGGGAGTGCGCATGCGGGCCGTGATCATGGCGGGTGGGGAGGGCGTGCGGCTCCGCCCCTACACCCGCATCCTGCCCAAGCCCATGCTGCCCCTGGGCCACCGGCCGATCCTGGCCTGGCTACTGGACCGGCTGGTGGCCGGCGGCGTGACCGAGGTCACGCTGGCCGTGCGCTACCTGGGCTACGTCTTCCGCAGCTACTTCGGGGACGGCGAGCGCGTGGGGGTGCCGGTGCGGTACGTGGAGGAGGCCCAGCCGATGGGAACCGCCGGCGCCCTCCGGCTCATTCCGGGGCTGGATGAGCCCTTCCTGGTGGTGAACGCGGACATCGTCACGGGGCTTGACTTCGGCGATTTCATCGCCTTCCATCGCAGCCGGGGCGGGTGGCTGACGGTGGCGACCCAGCTGCGGCGGGAGCGGCTGAACCTGGGCGTGCTGGAGGTCGAAGGGGAGCGGGTGGTGGCGTACCACGAGAAGCCGGAGCGGGTAGAGCGGCTGGGGCTGGGCATCTACGCCGTCGATCCCCGCGCCCTGGCGTGCCTGCCGGACACGGGGCCGGTGGACATGCCGGAGTGGATCGCCCGGCTGCTCGCTGAGGGGCGGCCGGTGTTCCAGTACGAGACCGACGCGCCCTGGTTCGACCTGGGCTCCCCGGAGCAGTACGCGGCGGTGCTGGACCGCTGGCCGCAGCTGGAGGAGCGGCTGGGGGGCCGGCCATGAGCCGCCGGGCGCTGATCACGGGGGTGACGGGCGTGCTCGGGCGGGAGCTGGCCGGCTGCCTGCGCCGCCGGGGTTACGCGGTGTACGGCGCCGCCCGCCGGCCCCTGGAGGGGTGGCAGGACGGCCTCGACTGGCTTCCCATCGAGTGCGACGTCACGGATGACGCCTCGGTCCTGCGGGCCATCCGGCTTAGCCGCCCGGAGCTGATCTTCCACCTGGCGGCCGCCCAGGCCAGCGCCACCCGGAGCCCGTCGGTGGACCTGCTGTTTGCCGTGAACGTGGGCGGCACCCTGCGGCTGCTTACGGCCGCCGCCGAGGCGGCGCCGGGGGCCCGGGTGATCGTGGCCAGCACGGGGGCGGTGTACGGCCCCAACACCGGCCCCCGGCACCGCTGGCGGGAGGACGCCCCGCTGCGGCCGCCCTCCCCGTACGCCGCCAGCAAGGCCGCGATGGAGCTGGCGGCGCGGGGGGCGGCGGCCGGCCTCGGGGTCGAGGTGGTCGTGGCCCGGCTGTTCAACCTGATCGGCGTGAGCCCCGGGGCCGACAGCGCCCCGGCCGGCTTCGCCCGGCAGATCGCCGCCATGGCGGCCGCGGGGCGCCCGCGCCCGCTCCGGACCGGCAACCTGGATGCCGTGCGCGACTACCTGGACAGCCGGGACGCCGCCCGCGCCCTGACCCTGCTGGGGGAGCTGCCTGATCCCGACCCCGTGTACAACGTGTGCTCCGGTAGGGGCGTGCGGCTGCGGTGGGTGGCCCGACAGCTGTGGCGGCTGGGCGGGGCGGGCGCCCCGTTCCTGGCCGAGGGCGACATCGGGACGGCCAAGCTGCCCGGAGGGGCGGGGTCCCATCCCCCCGACCGGCTGGTGGGCGACCCCGGCCGGATTCGGGCGGCCACCGGCTGGGCCCCCGAGGTGCCGCTCACCCGGTCCCTGGAGCGGCTGCTGGCCTACTGGCAGACCCGAACCACCGCCGGGCGGGAGGAGGAACGGCCGTGAAGCGGGTCGCGGTGCTGGCCCCCGCGTTCCTGGGCCCCCGGGGTGAGCCGCCCGTGCAGGGCGGGGCCGAGCGCCACCTGATCGAGCTGTGCCGGCTGCTGGAGGAGCGGGGCTACGCCGTCACCCTGTTCCAGGCCGCCGCCCACGACTTCCGGGCCGTGCACGACGGGCGGGTGGTGCACGGCCTGGGCCCGACGGTGGTGCAGGGCGGCGCCTGGACGGTGACCAACCGGCGGTTCCGCGACGCCGCCCGCGGCTATGACCACCATCTGTTCCACCTGTGGTCCATGGCCTACCCCGAAGCGCCGCCGGGCAGCGTGGGGGTCTCCCACTCGCTGTGGTGGGACGACGGCGCGGTGGTGCGTCGACCGGTCCCGAACTTCACCCCGAGGCTCCGGGAGGCGCTCCGGAACCTGGCGGTGGTGGTGGCCAACGACACCAACATCATCAACTGGGTGCGCGCCACCTGGCCGGAGATGGAAGGGCGGTTCCGATTCATCCCCAACTTCGTGGACCTGGCGCAGTTTGCGCCGGCGCCCCCGCGCACCCACGGCGGGCCGCTGCGTGTGCTGGTGCCGTGCCGGCTGGAGCCGCAGAAGGGGCTGGAGCCCATGCTGGAGGCGGCCCTCATGCTGACCGAGCAGCCGGGGATCGAGGTGCATTTTGTCGGCCCCGGCCCCGCCGAGGCGGTGCGCCGGCTGCAGGCCGTCGCAGCCGGACGGCCGGCCATCCGCTACCGCAGCCGGGCCATGGCGGAGATGCCGGCGGAGTACCGGGACGCGGACGTGGTGGTGATCCCCTCGGTGGCCACCGAGGGCACCAGCCTGAGCTGCCTGGAGGCGATGGCGTCGGGCCGCCCGGTGGTGGCCGGCTGGGTGGGGGGTCTCTCCAACCTCATCATCCATGAGTACAACGGGCTGCTGCTGCGTCCGACCGCCGCGAACCTGGCGGCCGCCGTCCGGCGGCTCTGGCAGGACGGCGAGCTGCGTTCCCGGATGGCGGCCCGGGCAGCGGAAGTCGCCCGGGTCCACTCCCTGGAGCGCTGGCGCCGGGCGTGGGGGGAAGTGCTGGACGAGTGCTGGGGTGGTTGACATAACCATTCGCCGGCAAAGCGCATAGACTGATTCGGGGAACCCATGGTCCCACGCCTGAAGGAGGGTTCTGAATGGTCTTCAAGCTTCGCACCCGCAACGCCGAGTTTGAGACCGGCACGTTCATCCCATGGGTTGCCAGCGGCGACGCCACCGTGTCGGACGATGTCGCCTGCAGCGGTTTCTGGACGGCCCGCCTCGGGCCGGGCACCGGCTATATCCAGCAGGACGGCGTCGCCTACCCGAACCGCAGCTTCGAGGTCCAGTTCCGGGTCGGGGCGGTCGGCGGCATGGCCACCTCGCCGCTGGTGATGACGCTTGACTTCTACGACCAGCCCCAGTTCGGCCGGCTGTTCCAGTGGGAGCAACAGCGCGAGCGGCTTGGCGGGGCGTACCTGCCTGAACCGGAGCCGCAGCCGCAGGGACGGCTGCTGCGCCGGTTCACCCTCACCATCCCTGCGGCTGACATCCCGACCGTCGACGGTGCGACCCCGGTGGGCTGCCTGCAGTTGAATGTGGACGCGGGCCTGTCTCCCAACAACACCCGCCGCTTCCGACTCACCTTCGCCAAGCCGACCGCAGGCGGCGCCGACCTGATCGTGGACGCGATCCACGTGATCGAGCGCACGGTTCCCTGATCCGCATACCGTACCGTTCGAAGGGGGAGGCTCCGGTGCCTCCCCCTGTCGCCGCTGCCGCGGCTACCCTTCCGGCCCCCCGTCCCCTTCCTGCATCAGGTGGCGGCAGACCACGCCGGTGTCGACCCAGGGCTGGAAGCCGGCCGCCTTCGCCTGGCGGCAGAAGCCCTCATCCTCGCCCGTGCCGGCCGGCGCGTACCGGCAGCCGGCCTCCAGCACGGCCCGGGCGATCAGCACCGCGGCGCCCACGACGTCCACCGGCATCAGGGCGTCGGGGGGAAAGGACCGGGGGTGGCGGAGCCGCCCCCGGTCGTCCGCGCAGAGGAAGTTACAGCGCCAGTGCTCGCCGGGCAGGTGCAGGTCGTTGGGGACCCGCGCGCCCACGATCGGCCGGGCCGCGGCCAGCAGCCGCCGCAGGGCGTGGGGTGGCGGCAGGACGTCGCTGTCCACGGAGAACAGGTAGTCCGCCCCGCTCCGCAGGGCCTCCTCGATAAGCAGGTTGCGGAGCAGGGCGAGGTTGGCGTAGGAGTAGTGGCCCCGCCGCCACCGGGGAAAGCCCAGGTCGCGGCGGAGGAGCGCCGTTGGGCGCCGCTCGGCGAAGGCGCGCAGAATGGCTTCGCTCTCGTCCACCGAGTCGTTGAGGACGAAGGCGAACCGGAGCCGCCCGGGCGGGTAGTCCATCGCCTCCAGGGCGGACAGATAGGTGGGCAGCACCCGGGCGCGGTTGCGCACGGGGCAGCCGACGAGCACCAGCGGAAGCGACACCGGACGCACCTCCCTCCCGGCCGTGGGGCCGGTTCGGTCAGGCTCCTGGCCCCCGGGTCCCGCCTTTCCGTCAGGGGCCCCCGTCCAGCAGATCGGCCAGTTCCGCCTGAATCCTTGCAAAGCGGGCTACCCAGCTGTTCTGCGTAGCCACCTGCCGGCGCGCCTGCCGGCGTTCCGGCGTGTCGGTCTGCCACGCAGCCTCAATGGCCCGGGCGAATCCGTCCGGATCCGACGCAAAGCGCACGTGCTCGCCGAGCGGCAGCACCTCCGGGAGGGGCGTGGAGACCACCGGCAGCCCGACCCCCAGGTACTCCCAGAGCTTCACCGGATTGGCCGCGCGGGTGACCGGGGTGATCTGGAACGGGATGAGCCCCACGTCCAGATGGCGCAGGTAGCGGCCCAACTCCCCGTGGGCGCGGTGCCCCAGGTGGTGGATGTTGCGCCCCCGCGCCGGGCGTCGGCCGTGAAGCGGGCCGATGATGACGAACTGCCAGCGGGGCAGCCGCGCGGCGACCTCCTCCAGCAGCCTGCCGTCGACCCAGGGGGCCCAGGCGCCCACGAACCCGGCCACCGGCGACGGCGGCAGGTCGGCGGGACGGGGGAGGAGCGGCCCCCGGGCCAGATCCTTGTCCCAGCCGTTGGGGACCAGGACCACCCGGGAATGCAGCCCGGAGAGCCGCTCAAACAGGCTGCGGGCGGTGGTCACCACGGCATCGGCGCGGCGCAGCATCGGCCCCTCGTACGGCCGCCACTCGGGGAAGTCGTCCACCGCGTCGAACACGACCGCGGTGGGCCGGTAGCGATCCAGGGTGTCGTGGAGCTTGGGCCAGGAGCACCAGACCAGCCGCGCTCCGCCGGGCAGCCCCCCGGCGACGAAGGCCTCGTGGTCGTGGACCACCCAGAGGTTGGGGGCGACGGGTTCCGGCGCTCGACCGGGGGTCTGCGTGAGGTTGCAGAAGTAGGTCGGGTAGCCGTGCCGGGCGAACTGGCGCATGAGCTGCTGGGGCCGCTGTATGAGCCAGGGCCAGTCCAGCGTGGGCGGGTAGATGACCGAGCAGGTCATGGGGGCCTCCTTGCAGCCATAAGTAACGAACCGAGGACCGGACTATGCCCGGCCCTCGGCGACGTTGGAAAGCAGGGCACGCCCGCTACATCGGGGGCGCTCAGCCCTTTTCCTGCGCGTGAAAGCCCAGACTGCGCAGCGCGGCGACCAGCTCCTGAGTAATTCCCCGTCGGGGAGTGTGAGTAACGCTTATCCTGCGGAGGGGCACATTCATGGAGATCTGCTGGACGCCGTCGATCTGGCGCAGGGCGTCGTACGCCCTCTGGGCTGCCGCGGCATCCCGCATCCCGTAGACCTTCAGACTCGTCGCAACCAGGTTCTCTGCCACGGACTGCGCGCTCACCTCGCAGGTCGGCGGCTAGCCCTGGCTGCTGCCGGCCTTGCGCGCCCTTCCCTGGGTGAGGGGGCCGCAGGCAGGCGGCGGGGTGGTCGGCGGCGGGCACTGGAACGGCTTCTGGCCCGGCTGGCAGGCGTCCGGCAGGCAGTAGTCGTTGATGTTGATGCTGACCGTGACGTCCGCCGTCACCTGGATGTTCTGGCAGATGAACAGCTCGACCTGCACCGCCGGCGTGCCGTTGATCACGGTCATGAAGGCCCGGGCGGCCGCATCGGTGATCTCGCACGTCAGGGTGGTGCCGTCCGGCGCGCAGACGCGGATGAACTCGTCGAAGAAGCGGGACCGGGTCTGCGTGGTCACCTCGACGCCGTTGACGATGACCGGAACGGGGTTGCCGTTCACGTCGACGAAGGTGAGCTCGAAGGTGACCAGCCGCCGGATTGTGACATTGGCCAGACCGCTCGGATCCTGGTCCCGGTCGATCTCAGCGCACTCCACGCTGATGATGGCGGCCTCGATCCCCGCCACCACAGAGGTGTCCGCCGGGAACACGATGTCGGGAAGCAACACGCTTGTGGTGCCGTTCAGATAGCACCAGTCGTAGACCTGAGTGGTTCGAATGCAAATGGGTTCCAGCTGAGCTGGCTGCAGACGCTCCTCGGGCACGGTGGTCCCTCCTGACAGGTGTAGGATTGGTTCATTATGTGCGTCTCGCAGGGGGAATGTTACTCCGGCGGCCGCATAGGCTCTGGTAACGTCCCATGCGCGTGCTCAGCGAGGGGAGGGTGGCCATGCGGGCAGACACGATGGCTGACAGGATGTCCCTGCCGCTGACCGGCCGGCTCCTGGTGCTGGATGCGCTGGCCCACGGCGAGGCCTCGCCGCCCTGGGAGCAGGCGGTGCTGAACATCGCCGGCTACACCGCTGAAATGCTGGAGGCCCACGGCGCATCCGTCCTGGTGACCTCCGGCACCCCGGCCCCGGCCTCGGTGGCCGCCAGGGCCCGGCAGATCGAACAACACGGGGCGGAAGTGGTGCTCTTCCTCCGGACCGGAAGCCATCCCTCCACCCAGATCCGCGGGGTGCGGGCCCTGGTCCCCAGCCCTTACGCCCTGTCCAGCCGCCGCCTGGCCGAACGGCTGCTGAAACGGGTCTCCGCCCGCACCGGACTGCCGTCGCGGGGCGTCCCCCTCTGGTCCTGGTTCCCGCCGGACCTGTCCGCCATGATCCGGGGGCACCGCCCGGTCAGCCTCATGCTGGAGTGCGCGACGCCCACCTGCCCGGCGGACGAACTGCTGCTCATGCGGCGCAGTTTCCAGCTGCGGGTGGCCCACGGCCTGATGGAAGGACTCCTGGACTACTTCGGGCTGCGGCCGGACGAGGAGAACGCGCCGGATGCCGCAGCCGGTGTGGGCTTCCTCGTCACCGGGGCCGGTGTGGACGGCACAGACGACGGAACGGAGGCGGAACGGGCGGGGGAGTCCGACGACGTCACGGCGCCGGAGCCGGCGGGTGGGCCGGACATCGTCGCGGCTCCGGACCCGGCGGGGGGGTCAGACATCGTCGCGGCGCCGGACCCGGCGGGGGGGTCAGACATCGTCGCGGCGCCGGACCCGGCGGGTGGGCCGGACATCGTCGCGGCTCCAGACCCGGCGGGTGGGCCGGACATCGTCGCGGCTCCGGACCCGGCGGGTGGGCCGGACATCGTCGCGGCGCCGGACCCGGCAGGTGGGTCAGACATCGTCGCGGCTTCGGACCCGGCGGGTGGGCCGGACATCGTCACGGCTCCGGACCCGGGCGGCGGGTCAGAGGGCGCCGCAGCTCCGACTCTGATCGGCGGGCCAGATGATGGGGCGGCGGCGAACCTGGCCGGTGAGCCCGACGGCGCCGCGGCCCCGGACCTGGCGGAAGAACCGGCGGACGGCGCGGCAGCCCCGGACGTGGCCTTCACCGGCCTGCCCACGATGGTGGTCACCGCCCGGCCGCCGGGCAAGCCCGACCGCGAGCCGCGCGCGGAGGTGCCCTCCGCAGCAGACGCGCCGGGGCAGGAGCTGTTCCCTGCCGAGCCGCCCGGAGGCGGCCCGGATGAGGCGAATCTCCCGGCAACTGGGGACCAGGTCCTGGAAGGCGCCGCGTTTCAGCCGCCTGCGGCGGAGGGGCTCCGTTCCGGAAGGGCGGGGCCCGGGCGGCCACCCGCCGCGGGGCCTCAGCGACCCGGGGAGCCCGCCGCGCACGCCGGCGGACCGCCCGCGCCCGCATCAGGGGGGCAGCCTGAGCCGTCCCCGGCGCCGGGCCAGGGGCAGCGGGCCCGGCCGGCCTGGGCGAAGAAGATCCTGGCGGTGTGGCCCGCGGACCCGAACCAGCCCGTGCAGCGCACGGTCACGCCGGCCTGGCAGCAACCCAGCTCTCCGATTCCGGTCCCCCAGTACCAGGGACCGGTCCCGCCCATCGGGTTCGTCCAGACCGGCCAGCGGCCGCCGTGGACGGGCGCTTCGCAACCGCCGCCCGGCCCGCAGCACGCCCCGCACGCCCCCTGGCCGGCTCAGGACCCGACCCGACCGCCGATCAACACCCCGGCACCGCCTGCAGGGGCGCAGCCCGGCCCGCGGCCGTCGACTTCGGCCGCACATGCCCCGGCGGCCGGGCAGGAGCCGGGACCTGCAGCCCAGGTTCCCTTCCTCGGGAATCCGGGCGGGCCGGAACCGATGATCGTCTGGCCGGACGGCTCGCTGGTCTCGCCCCGGGCGCAGATCCTCATGCGGCTGCAGACCCGGAGCGCGGCGGACAAGGAGAAGAAGGCAGCGGAAAGCCCGCCGGAGTGATCCGGCGGGCTTGTCCCGTGCCGGGCCGGTGGCGCGGGCACAGGCGCCGTTTCGCCCATAGACTGTAGCCACGGGCGGAGTGACGGGAGGGGAAGGCGGTGACCTGGAACGCACCGATCATGGGAAGAAGCCTGGCCAGGCCCGAGCAGATGACTGCATACGCCCTGCGGGATAACCCCTTCGCCCCGGACCTGGCCGGGCTGTACCTGGGCCTCGCGTCAAGGCTCGGGGTCCGGGGCGACGTGGCCTATGCCCAGGCCCTGGTGGAGACCAACGGCTTCCGCATGGACGGCTGGGCGGAGCGGGGGCGCTATAACTTCGGCGGCCTCGGGGTGACCCGCCCCGGGGACCCCGGGATCAGCTTCCGTTCACCGGAGGAGGGGGTGCTGGCTCACCTGCAGGCGCTTAGCCGACAGGCCGGCGGCGGTCCCCTGCCGCCGGACATGCCTGATCTGACGCCGTTTCTGTCGCCGGAGGACCGGGGCCGGATTCGGCGGGTGGGCGACCTGCGCCGTCCGGGCTGGCCCGAGGACGAGGAGTACGGCGAGGCGGTGGCCCGGACCCTGGCCGCCATCCTCTTGGAACCGGCGGAGGGGGAGCCTTACCGGATCGAACAGGACCTGCTGCCGCCCGGATCCCCCGCCAGACCAGGCGCCCGGGACGGGACCGGCCGCTGGCAGGGGGGCGGAGGCATCGTGATCTACCGCTCCGCCAGCCCGCACCTGGACGGTCCCGGGATGCGGGCGCTGCTGGAGCGGCCCGTGGCCGGGGAGGTGCGCTCTTTCCACTTCGTGATCGACGGACGGTCGATTCGGCAGCTGGTACCGCTGGGCGAGATCGCCTACCACACCGATGGCCGCAACCACCGGGACATCGGGGTCATGATCTGCGAACGCTGCTGGGGCACTTCGGAGTGGGAGGAAGGGTACCGCAGGTTGGTCTGGCTGGCGGCACGGCTGATGGTGGTGCTCGGGATCGGGATTGAGGGGCTCTCCGGGGGGTTCTGGTGGAATCCGGTCCGGCATCCCTACGATCCCACCCATCTGGGATGGAAGCCGGAGGACGGTCCAGCCACCGGCCTGTTCCACTGGAACCGGCTGGTGGCGGACGTGGCGGCCGCCCGGCCTGCGGTGGAGAAGCTCTTCGGCCTGCACCCGGCGGAACCCCAGGTTTCGCCGGCGGCACAGGGCAGAAACCCGCCCGCCGGCGATCGGCCGGGTACGGCGACACAGGGCAGAAACCTGTCCATCGGCCATACGGGGGCGGCGGGGGGCGGGAAGCCGCCCCGCGGCAACTGGGTCCAGGCGGCCCGCACCCGTTCCGCACGGTACTCCAGCCGGCGCCGGTAATTGGCGGCGGTCACACCCGTCAGTGCTGGCCGCTGAGCCGCAGCAGCCGGGCGTAGGGCCGCAGCCTGTACGTTTCGTAGGGCAAGGTGTGGGCGCCCAGGGCGTCGGTCACCCGCACCTGGAAGTGGGGGCGGGTTACCCACTGGCTTACGGTATCCGCACGGAGTTGGACGAAGGCCGCTTCCAAGGTCTCCGGAGAGGAGGACAGCCGTCCGCCTACCGCGACGCCCCGGAAAACCAGGTTGCAGACCCTGCCCCGGGCGGTGGAGTAATACACCCCGGTCAGGCCCTGGATCTCGGCCTCAATCCCGGTCTCCTCCCGGATCTCCCGCACCAGGGCGGTCACCGGGTCCTCACCCGCCTCCACCTGCCCCCCGGGCAGCTCCCAGGTGTCGCTGCGCAGGCGGGTACGAACCAGCAGAACCCGTCCTTCGCCATCGGCGATGAAGCCGGAGACCGCCAGGGTGTGGCGTGGCGGGCCGTACCGATCCATGGGCTCCAGCAGCTCTTCCCGGCGCGTTTCCACCAGTTCGTCCGTCCAGCCATCCTCCGGCCACAGCGGATCCCGGCGCGCCTCAGCGATGATCCGCCGGTGCTCGGCAAGCTGGGGACAGTCCCAGATGATCACCATCTCTCCATCCGCCGGGGCGACCCACCATCCGATCAGCGCGGCCCCGTGCTTCACACAAGCGGGGATGAGTCGATCCGACAGCACCCGGGCCAGCGCGTCGGTCCTTCCCGGTTTTGCCCGGTAGGTCTCCCGCAGGTGAACCATCGTCGCATACCTCCATACCCCGGTGGACCGTGGATTCCATGGTGGTGATCCTGGTGGGACCGGATCTTCCGTCGGTGGTGGAGCTGGCCGGAAGCGCGGTGAACCATCCGTGAGGTTCAGAGGGGCGGTGCCCTCCGGGGGGGGGGAGGGGTCGCCCCTGGCCCATTCGCAGTAGCCGACGAAAGATCTGAATCGAGCGATGAGACAGAAAACCGTAGACCGCATGTTGCCGAATCGGGTATACTTATGACAGGTATGTTGCGAAACCGGCTGACCCGGACCTTCGGGCGTTTCGCCAGTTATCTTCGATGTGGGGGGAATGGCTGTGGCGATGAAGGAGTTCACCTATCGGGTTGACCGCCGGACCGTGGCCGGCGACTGGCCGTTCTTCGCCTTCCTGCTGGCAACCATTGCCGTCACCGCCTGGGCCTTCCCGCGCCTGCCGGACCAGGCGGCGGTCCACTTCGACGCCGCCGGCACCGCCGACCGGTTCGCCGGCCCCTGGTTTCTCGCCCTGTGGTGGCCGATTTTTGCCACTGGCCTCTACTTGCTGCTTCTCGTTCTCCCGTTGGCTGACCCCAGACGGGCCAATTATGCGTCCTTCGGTCGCATCTACGGCTATCTCCGTCAGGCGACGCCCGCCTTCCTGCTGGTCATTCACCTTGCACAACTGGCCGATGCGCTGGGCATGCCCATCTCACCGCTTTCGGTTGCGCTGGTGGTGATGTCTGCGCTCTTCCTGCTGCTGGGGCTGGTGATGGACCGGTTCCGCTCCAACTACTTCGTTGGCTTCCGCACCCCCTGGACCCTGGCCAGCGAGGAGGTGTGGAATCGCACCCCCGCCTTCGGCAGCCGGGTCTGGGTGGCGTTGAGCCTGCTTAACGCCCTGGTGGTGTTGCTGCCGCTTCACCTGCAGTTGTGGGCGTCGATGGGCGTGATTGCGGTGATGGTGGTGGTGCCGGTGGTGTACTCCCATCTGGTCTTCCGGCAGGTGAACGCCTGAACGGCCGTACCGCCGGGTGGGACGGCGCGGGACGGTGGCAACAGGGGGCAGACGCGGTGCAAGCGCGGCGTCGCCCCCCTTTTCCGTTCTTGGATGGCTGGCTGGGGCGCCTCCATTCCCCCGGCACAGGAATTGTTCGGTCCCCTGGCGAACAGGTCTGGGTGAGGTGAGTTGGGTGACACCCACCAGCGGCGGTGATGCAAAGCGCGGCGCACAGCGCTATTTTGGCGATCCCCTGAGCATGCCCGTGCAGTACCTGAAGGGCATCGGCCCGGCGCGGGCCAGGGACCTGGCCAAGCAGGGGATCGCCACCGTGCGCGACCTGATCGAGCGGGTTCCCCGGGCGTACCGGGATTACTCCCAGATCAAGCCCATCGCCCAGGCCCAGAATGGCCAGCCCGAGTCGCTGATGGGCACGGTGGTGATGGTCGACGACCGGCGGGTGCGGGGCAACCTGCACCTGACCCGGGTCATCATCTCCGACGGCTCCGGCACCGCCGCCGGGGTCTGGTTCAACCAGCCCTGGCAGGCCAAGCGCTTCCCCGTCGGCACGAAGGTCCTCTTCGCCGGGACGGTGGAGCGGCGGGGGGCCCAGATCCAGATCACCAATCCCGAGTGGGAGATCATCGACGAGGAATCGTCCTCCGACCCGCTGCACGCCGGCCGGATCGTGCCGGTCTACCCGCTCACCGGCGGGCTCAACCCCCGGGACGTGCGGCGGGCGGTTTACCTAGCCCTGCAGACGGCCGCGGATCTGATGCCCGACACCATCCCGGGGCCGGTCCGGGAGCGGCAGGGGCTGATGCCTGCGGCCGAGGCCTGGCGGGCCATCCACTTCCCCGACTCCGGGGGGCAGCAGGAGCGGGCCCGCGCCACCCTGGCCTTCGAGGAGCTGTTCGTGCTGCAGGTGGGCCTCGCCCTGGTCCGGCGGCAGACGGTGGTGGAGCAGGCGGGCATCGCCCACGGGCCCGACGGCGAGGTGACCCGCCGGCTGCGGGCGGGCCTGCCGTTCCGGCTCACGGCCGCGCAGGAGCGAGTGATCCGCCAGGTGGCGGCCGACATGGAGTCGTCCCGGCCCATGAACCGGCTCGTGCAGGGGGATGTGGGCTCCGGCAAGACGATGGTGGCCGTCTTCGCCCTGGCCAAGGCGGTGGACTCCGGCCACCAGGGTGCCCTGATGGCCCCGACGGAGATCCTGGCTGAGCAGCACTACCTGAACCTGCGCCGCATCTTCGCCCCGCTGGGGGTGGAGGTGGTGCTGGTGAGCGGCAGCCTCACCAAGAAGGAGCGGGACGCGAACCTGGGGCTGCTGCAGATGGGCGCGGCCCACATCGCGGTGGGCACCCATGCGCTCATCGAGGACCGGGTGGCCTTCAAGGATCTGAGCCTCGTGATCACCGACGAGCAGCACCGCTTCGGCGTGCGCCAGCGGGCGCGCCTGCAGCAGAAGGGCGAGGTGATGCCGGACACGCTGGTGATGACCGCCACGCCCATCCCGCGCACCCTGGCGCTCACGCTGTACGGCGACCTGGACGTCTCGGTGATCGACGAGCTGCCCCCGGGGCGGCGGCCGGTCGGCACGTACTGGCGGCCGGAATCGGCGCGCCGGCAGGTCTACGACCACCTGATGCGCACCGAGGTGCCCGCCGGCCGGCAGGGCTACGTGGTCTGCCCCCTGATCGAGGAGTCGGACAAGCTCCAGGCCCAGGCGGCCACCGAGTGGTACGAGCGGCTGAAGGCGCAGTACCCGGACGTCCGGCTCGGCCTGCTCCACGGCCGGCTCAGGCCCGCTGAGAAGGAGGCGGTGATGGAGGCCTTCCGGGCCGGGGAGATTCAGGTGCTGGTGACGACCACGGTCATCGAGGTCGGCGTGGACGTGCCCAACGCCACCATGATGATCATCGAGGGGGCCGACCGCTTCGGCCTGGCGCAGCTGCACCAGCTGCGCGGGCGGGTGGGCCGCGGCAGCCACCAGTCCTACTGCGTCCTGATCGCCGATCCCAAGACCGCGGAGGCCCGGGAGCGGCTGATGATCATGCAGAAGTACAGCGACGGTTTCGCCCTGGCCGAGAAGGACCTGGAGCTCCGGGGCCCAGGCGAGTTCTTCGGCACCCGGCAGCACGGCATGCCCGACCTGAAGGTGGCCAACCCGATCGCCGACCTGGCCATCCTGGAGCGGGCGCGGGCCGAGGCGATGCGGCTGGTGGAGGAGGATCCGCACCTTCGCCTCCCCGAGCACCAGGCCCTGCGCCAGGCGGTGAAGGAGCGGCTGGGGGAGCAGTTCGGCTTCATCCTGGTCAGTTGAACCTCATCTTTATAAACGTCGCGGGATTGGGCAAGAAACTTGAAGGGAGGGTCCGCGCATGGTCCGTCTAACCAGGTGTCGGCGCCGGACGCTGTTGCTTCTGGCGGCGCTGGCCCTGGCGCTCCTGCCCGCCGGCGCACTGGCCAACGCCGGTCCGCCCCGGCGGGCGGGCGACACCGGCGGGCCGCTGCTGCCGGGAACCAGCGACCAGGTGCACGTGCTGGGCGAGGAGCTGCGGTTCGACCTGGGCCCGGACCTGGGCAGCGCCACCGTCACGGCCCGCTACCGGCTCGCCAACCGGGGGCCGGATCTGGAAGACCAGCGGTTCGTCTTCGTGGTGCAGGACGTCGGCGGCCGCACGGACCTGGCGGTCTCGTGGAACGGGGAGCCCGTGCCGGTGCGGCTGGGGATGGACCAGCTCGGACCGGAGGAGCTGGCGGAGATGGCCCGGGCCTGGACGTCGGTGGACCAGTGGCTGGACCCGGTTACCGGTGAGCCGTACGAGGCCGAGTTCTACGGCAGCGATCCGGTGCTCCGCTACTACCTGTTTTCCCTGGACATGCCCGCGGGCGCGGAGGGCGAACTGGCGGTCACCTACGACCATACCGCGGGGTCGGACCGGACCCGCTACACCTACCGGGTCCATCACTACAGCTACCTGCTGCTGCCGGCCCGGGGATGGGCGTCCTTCGGCCCGCTGCAGATCCGGGTGGCCGCCCCGGCGGGCAGCCGCTACTACTTCGCCGCCAACCTGGATTTCCGGGACGAGGGCGGCGAGTACGTCGCCGAGTACCCCGGTCTGCCTGAGGCGAACCTCACCTTCGCCGTGATGAACCGGGCGGGCCTCTTCCTCGGTCCGCAACCCGGCCCCTACTACGGGCTGGGCTTCGCCCTGGTGCTGGTGCTGTCCGCGGCCGTCGGCGTTGGCATCGGGCGGCTGGCGGGTCGGCTGCCCCGGCCCGCTCTCGCGACGGGCGTCGGCGTTCTGGCGGCGCTCGTCCCCACAGGTCCGGCGCTGGTGTGGCTATCCGTCCTGCTGCTCTCCTCCGGGCTCCCGCAGCTCAGGGATCAGGCCTACGCCTCCGCCCTCGCGGGCTTCGCAACGGGGCTGGTGGGCGCGGCGCTCTGTGCCGCCGTGGCCGGCTGGACGGCCCGGGGCACCTGGCGACGGCGGCGTCCGGCCGGAGGCCCGGGATGAGGCCCGGACCGCTGCTGCGCACGAACTTTTTCGGACTCTGCACGCGTCTTTGCTAGCGAGATCGCCCTTCGGGAGTAGGGAGGCCAAGGGATGCGCCCGGCGTGGCTCGAGGACCTGATCTTCAAGTACCGAAGCTCCATCGCCAACCTGTTCGTGCTGCACTTCAACGTCAACGACTACGCGGGCCCGGACAACCGGCGGGTGCGCGACGTGGTGATTCAGGACTTCCTGGAGAACCCCGCCTACGCCCCGAAGGGGAAGCCCCGCCGGGTGGTGGCGATCTACAACCGCGCCGAGGGCATCACCTTCGCCCGGCCGGGGATGCGGGAGGAGTTCATCCGCATTCTGACGGGGGAGCGGGTGGGTCCGGAGGATCCGATCAAGCTGCCGGTCGCCCCGGGCCAGGCGTTTGCCCTGCTCGACAGGCTGATCTACAGCGAGCCGGCGGCGGTGCTCATCGAACAGGCGGAGACCGTTCTGCCGGCGGAGGATCTGGCCCACATGGATCAGGAGGAGCTCCGGGCGCTCACCTTCGTGAAGAAGTGGGCAGGGGACGTGCGGCTCAACCGGATGGGCAGCCCGGTCGTGCTGCTGGCCGGGTCTCTGGCGGAGCTGCACCCGCACCTGCGGTTGGCCTCCACCAAGATCGAGACGATCCTGGTGCCGCTGCCCGACCTGGAGGCCCGCCTGAACTACATCGAGGCCATGGTCGAGAAGCGGAAGCTGGAACTGGCCGTGGACATCCAGGACCTGGCCAACGCCACCGCCGGCCTCTCCCGGATCCTGATCGAGGACATCGGCCTCCGGGCCGAGGCCACGGGGCAGCCTGTCACCCTCGACTTCGTCCGGGACCGTAAGGAGTCGCTGATCCGGGCCGAGTTCGGCGACGTGTTGGAGATCGTCGAGCCCCGCTTCGACTTCACCGCCCTGGGCGGGCTGACCGAGGCGAAGCTGTTCGCCGCCCGGAACATCGTGGTGCCCCTGCGCACCGGCAACTACCGGCGGGTGCCGCTGGGCGTGCTGCTCACCGGCCCCTCGGGCACCGGCAAGTCGGCGTTCTTCTACGCCCTGGTGGCGGAGGCCGGCGTCAATGGGGTCAAGCTCAACTTCGGCAAGATCCTCGGCCCGTACGTGGGCCTCTCGGAGCAGAACCTGGAGAAGGCGCTCCTGGGCATCCAGTCACTGGCCCCGTGCCTGGTCCTGATCGACGAGATCGACCAGCTGCTGCAGCGGGGGAGCGGAGGCGACTCGGGGGTGCAGCAGCGGCTCTTCGCCCGCATGCTGGACTTCATGTCGAACCCCCACAACCGCGGGCGCATCGTCTTCGTGGCGGCCACCAACCGCCCGGACCTGATCGACCCGGCCCTGAAGCGGCCCGGCCGCTTCGACCGGAAGATCCCCTTCCTGCTGCCGGGCTGGGCCGAGCGGGTGGCGATCCTGCAGGCGGTGCAGAAGCGCTACGGCATGGCCGGGGAGCCCGACTGGGAGGAGGCCGCCCGCCGGACCGAAGGCTACACCGGCGCCGAGCTGGAGTCGGTGGTGCTGAAGGCCTGGGAGCTGGCCGAGGACGCCGGGCGGGCCGAGATTACCCGGGAGGACATCGAGGGCGCCCTGGAGCGGATCCGTCCCTCCACGGCGCAGGTGGAGTTCATGACCGACCTGGCGATCCTGGAGTGCGACGACAAGGATGTGCTTCCCCCGGAGTTCCGGGACCTGCTGGACGACCGCAGGGCCCTGGAGGAGCGGGTGCAGCGCTATAAGTTGATGAACCTGCGCTAAGCGAACAGGAGGAGGATGAGGTAGATGGGCTTCTTCGCACGTCTCGCCCGTTTGATCCGCGGCTTCTTCTCCCTCTTCATCGGCGGACTCGAGGAGAGAAACCCGGAGGCGATGCTCGAGGACCTGAAGAACCAGCTGAACGCCGCCAAGGTGCGGTACCACACGACCACGGCCAACATCATCGCCCGGGAGAAGACGGCGGCCGCCAAGCTGAAGTCCGCCGAGAAGGAGCTGGAGGAGTGCCGGCTGCAGATCCAGGAGGCCAAGCGGCTGAACGACCGTGAGCTGGCCCTGCAGCTGCTGATCCAGGAGGAGCACCTGGAGGCGGCCTACAACACCGCCCTGGAGGCGTACAACGCCATCAAGGCCGAGGCCGACCGGGCCCGGGAGGAGTTCAAGAACTTCGAGGCGGAGATGGAACTGAAGATGAGCCAGATCCGCCAGCTGAAGGTGCAGAACGAGCTGGCCGACCTGAAGAAGGAGATGAACGCGCTCCGGTCCAACTACGCCACCGAGACCGGCGCCGGCCGGATCAACGAGGGGCTGAAGCAGGCGGAGGAGCTGATCCAGGGCAAGCTGGCCAAGGAGGAGGCCATCGCCGAACTGGGCCAGAACTCGCTGGACACCCGCATGCGGAGCCTGAAGGGCTCCATGGCCCGGCGCCGGGCCGAGGAGAAGCTGGCCGCGCTCTTCGGCGACGAGCCGGCGCAGATGGAGGAGGGTCGGGTGGTCAAGGAGAGGGTGCAGGAGTAGGTCGCACCCCGTGGCGTCCCTGCGCGGATGCACGGGTTCCACCCGCCGGGCAGGACAGCGGAGTACAGCCGGCGGCTGCCCCGGCGAGCGTATCGCTCCCGGGGCAGCCGCCTTCGTGTTGCATGGACGGCCCCGAGCACCGGTGACCGCGGTTCCGTGCGCCGTCTCAGGGGAGTCAGGGAGACGGCAGGCGTGGGGACAAGACACGGCAGGTGGATAAACACGACATTTTTAATCTGTTGATTCAGTTCCCCCGTTGACACCTTGTTTCGACGCACCCCAAAATCATCTCCGACGAAGCCTCCAAGTAAATTAGATCGGAGAACTCTGATTTAGGGGTGGGTTTGCGGTGATCCAGGTGATCCTGGCCGGGGGGCTGACGGGGATTCTGTTCGGCTTCGTGCTGCAGCGGGGAAGGTTCTGCATGACCAGCGGCTTCCGCGATCTGTTCCTGACCCGGGATGCGACGCTGTTCAAGGCTTACGTGTTGGCCCTGGCGGTCCAGTCCACCGGCATCTTCGTCCTGCAGGCGGCAGGCATCATCCGGTTAGGTGCCGATCCATTCCAGTGGCTGGCGGCCGCGGTCGGCGGGCTGATCTTCGGTATCTCGCTGATCCTGTCCGGCGGGTGCGCCTCGGGTACATACTACCGCATCGGCGAGGGAATGGTGGGGTCGCTGATCGCCGCCGTCTTCTTCGGCATCGGCGCCCTGGCCTCCCGGGGAAGCGGGATCCTTGCGCCGCTGGCGCAGCGGATCCAGGCGCACACCCTGACCGTGAACGGCGCCACCCGCCTCCACGAAGCGCTGGGCGTGAGCCCGTGGGTCCTGGTGGCGGGGCTGTGGGTGGCGGCGATCCTGTTCCTGGTGCGCGCCCGGCGGGGTCCCGCCCCGGCCTGGCAGCCGCCGGTGGATGAGAGCCGATCCTGGCTCTGGCGGGCGGTCTTCGGCCGCGGCTGGTCCTGGCAGGTGACGGGACTGGCCGTGGGGCTGGTGGCGGTCCTCGCCTGGCTGACCTCGGTCAGCACCGGCCGAATGGGCGGCCTGGGAATCACCGGCGCCACGGCGGGGCTGCTGCGGTTGGTGGTGGCGTCCGGGGACGTCTCGGCGCTGGACTGGAGCGCCTTCCTGGTGCTGGGGATCCCTGTGGGCAGCTTCATCGCCGCCAGGGCGGCCGGCGAGTTCCGGCTGCGTGCGCCCGGCCCTGCCCGGCTGCTCCAGCACATCGCCGGTGGCCTGGGAATGGGCTTCGGCGCCACGCTGGCCCGGGGCTGCAACATCGGCAACGGGCTGGTGGCCGTCTCCCAGTTCTCGCTCAACGGCTGGACCGCCACCCTGTTCATCGTCCTGGGCACGTGGCTGGGCGCCTACCTGTTCCTGGTGCTGCCCGCCCGCCGGGCCGAGAGCCGGCAGGTGGCGTCCCCCGGCCTGGCGCACGGCGACTGAGGGAGGAGGATGTGTGATGGTTGCGGAGCTGCATCTGGACGTGTTGGGGGAAGCCTGCCCGTACCCGCTGATCATGGCCAAACAGAAGATCAACGAGGTGGCTCCCGGCGGCCGGCTGATCATCGATTTCGACTGCACCCAGGCCACCGAAACGCTGCCCCGTTGGGCCACCGAGTCGGGCCACGCGGTCGAGGAGTTCCGGAAGACCGGTCCGGCCCAGTGGCGGATCGTCATCCGCAAACAGGGGGATGGGTCGGAGCGGGTCACGCCCGACGACTACACCTGCTCCGTCCCCGGCCAGCGGTAGTGGCCTCCGGATCCGCAGGGGCGTCCCGGCGCGACCATCCGGCGAATTCCGGGGCCGCTCCCGCGCCTTGTGCGCACCCGGTCGCCGGCGATCGACAGGCTTGGGACGCGGAGCGTGAGCTGAGGGAATTTCGCGAGAAGTCTGCAGGACACCGGCGCCCGCGCGGCGAACACAGAAGCCGTGCCGAGGATCACGCGTGAAAGGGGTCGGTGAGATGAGCGCGAAGAAGATCCTGATGATCGTTGGCGACTTCGTCGAGGACTACGAGGTCATGGTGCCGTTCCAGGCCCTGCAGGCGGTGGGCCACACGGTGCACGCCGTCTGCCCCGGCAAGAAGCCCGGCGAGAAGGTTCGCACGGCCATCCACGACTTTGAAGGCGACCAGACCTACAGCGAGAAGCCCGGCCACAACTTCGCCGTGAACGCCGACTTCGACGAGGTGAACCCCGAGGATTACGACGCGCTGGTGATCCCTGGCGGACGGGCGCCCGAGTACCTGCGGCTCAACGACAAGGTCGTCGCGATGGTGCGCCACTTCGGCGAGGCCAACAAGCCCATCGCGGCCATCTGCCATGGCGCCCAGCTGCTCGCGGCGGCCGACGTCCTGAAGGGAAAGGCCTGCTCCGCGTATTACGCCTGCGCCCCCGAGGTGAAGCTGGCAGGAGCCGAGTACGTGCACCTGGAGGCGGACCAGGCGCACACCGACGGCAACCTGGTCACCGCTCCGGCCTGGCCGGCGCACCCGGCCTGGATCGCCCAGTTCCTGAAGGTACTGGGGACGAAGATCGAACTGTAAGCGTTGCATTCGCCAACACCCAAGGCCCTCCGCCCCGGTCCAGGGCGGAGGGCCTTGCGTTAGCTTTCGGCTGTGAGGTCAGATGTGCAGTGGGCACACCGCGTCGCCTTGACGGGCACCGTGGAGAGGCAGTAGGGGCACTCCTTGGTCTTGGGCGGCTCGGGCGGGGGCGTCGGGCGCCACCGGTTGACCTGGCGGACCAGCAGGAACACGGCGAAGGCGACGATGAGGAAGTTGAGCAGGTTGTTGAGGAAGAGGCCGTAGGCAATGACGGGGGCCCCGGCCTCGCGCGCCTCGGCCAGCGAGGCGTAGGGCGTCAGGCTCAGGTTGAGGTACAGGTTCGAGAAGTCCATCTTGCCGACCAGGAATCCCAGCGGTGGCATGATCACGTCGTTGACCAGCGAGTTGACGATCTGGTTGAACGCCGCCCCGATCACCACGCCGACGGCCAGATCCAGCACGTTTCCCCTCAGCGCGAACCGCTTGAACTCAGACAGCATCCCGGCCCCTCCTCTGTAAGAGATGTTTGTATAGTCTAACACAAACGGTCGCGCACCAGACAGTCGTGCACCCGGTCAGAGGGGGACCAGCTCGGCGGGCAGCGGCTCATCGGACAGGTGTGCGGCGACTGCCCGGGCGAACAGGTCGGGGTGCTCCAGGCACCAGGTGTGCCCGGCGCCCGGGACCAGGTATGCCCTCGCGTGGGGCATGGTGCGGGCGAGGTCGCGGGCGCAGGCGCGGAGTAGCCGCCGCTCCCGCTCCCCCACCAGGGCGAGCAGCGGTACCGGCGAGGTGGAGAGCGCCTCGGGCGGCCGGAACGCCATGTTCTCCGCCACCACGGCCTCCAGCCCGGCGGCGGTCGCCCGGAGCGTGTCGCTCCGGAACGGCTCCAGGTAGGCGGGCGGGATCCCCAGCGCCCGCGCGTTGGCCCGGATCATCCACTCCCTGCGCGCCAGCGGATAGGTAAGGCGGAGGAGGAACCGGTATGGCGCAACACCGGGCAGGGGGCGGGTCAGGGTGCCTGAGACGAGGGCCCGGCCAACCAGTTCCGGATGGGCGGCGATCAGCCGCAGAGCGGTCTGGCCGCCAAGCGACACGCCGACGACGTGCACGGGGCCGTCGGCGACGCGGCGGACCAGGTCGGCCAGACCCGCTACCGCCCGCCCGAAGGTGAACGTCTCACGGGTCCGTTCTCCGTGACCGGGCAGGTCCGGGACCAGGCAGCGGAAGCGGTGCTGGAGGCGGCTGACCACCGGCCCCCACATCCAGCCGCTCACGCCGCCGCCGTGCAGGAAGAGGACGGCCGGAGCCAACGGGGGCCCGAAGATCCCGCAGGGCAATGACATCGGATGCCTCCTCCTTCCGGAGGGAGATTTCCACACCCGCGCCCCGGCTCCCTGGCGGTGGTGCCGTCAACGAGCGGATCATCCCATCCGGGCTTCGGGACTCCCGAGCCGGACGGGCCGGGGGATCAGCCCGTCCGGGCGGGGCGTTACCCCGGGATTTTGCGCCCAAAGGGTCATTGACCGTCGCACGTGACTGTCCATCACAATTGGAAGAGTTGTGCCTTTTTACCGCAGGGGGTAAGGAAATGGCCATCCGCTGGTACAGCGCACTGGAGACCGGAATCGAGGAGATCGACGGGCAGCACAGGCAGCTGTTCGAGCAGATCGACCGTCTGCTGGAATCCGCCAAGTCCGGCGCCGGGCAGGATGCGTGCCTGCGCATCCTGGACTTTCTGGGCGGTTACGTTGTCGAGCATTTCGCCACCGAGGAAAGGTACATGGAGCGCTACGGCTACCCCAAAAAGGCCGAGCACAAGCAGCAGCACGCGGAGCTGGTCGAGTATTACCGGAAGATGCGCGCGCGGGTTGAGGCCGAGGGTGCGAAACCGACCCTGATCATCCAGCTCCAGCATTCCCTGGTGGAGTGGCTGAACAACCACATCCTGAAGTCGGATCGCGATCTGGGCGACTTCCTGAAGTCGAAGCTGTGATGCTCTGGCAATCTCCGGCGGTCCCGCCTGCGCGGTGGGACCGCCCGTGTACGGCCCCTGGGGGGCGGCCGTTTCGCAACATAGCGCCATCGCCGTGGGGCGGCGATGGCGCAGCGGTGTGGGATGGCGTCACTCCGCCTGGGCGACCTGCCAGGCGGGGGTGTCGATGTAGTCGCGGTCGTCGATGGCGTTAACAAGGCTCGGCAGGCTGCTGTAATCGCCCGTGACCGCGTTGCCCCCGCTGACCGATTTGCTCTGGCTGCCGAAACCGATCAGCAGATTGGTACCGATGGTGAACGCGGACGACGAATCGATCCCGTTCACCTTGATCATATGGATGTGAAACTCGATGGTCAAAGCGACCCCCCTTTCTGTCACCATATGCCGCGGCCGCATAGTGTGAAGATAGCGGCGGAGCCGCAGCACCGGGGGGTGGAGAGGTTGGACCGGCTGAACATCGGTGCGGTGAAAGTGACGAACGTCTCGGGCGTAGTCTCGACCGGTTTCGCGTACATCCGCCGCAGCCGCACGTCCGGAAAGGGCACGGTGGGCGGCAGCGCCATCACCGGCGACTGCGGGATCGCTCCGTTGTATTTCGGGGTGCTGGTCGACAGCGATGCGGTTGACGCGCCCTTCTGGTGGACCGTGAACGGGTGGGGACCGGCATGATGTTCGGGTTCGCCCCCGTCTGGCCCGCCGCGGCCCCGCTGTTCGCCGCGCCGGTCATCAACGTCTGGTGGTACGAACTCAAGAACGTGAGCAGCGGCGGCGTCGTCTCCACGGGTGTGCTGGATCTGGGCTTCCTTACCAGCAACAGCAAGGGCAACTCCCTGACGGACCAGGGCGGCGACGCAACCTACAGCGCCACCTGGTACGGCTTCCTCAGCGACACGGACTGGGTGGACACCCCGTACGCCAACATGGCCGGCTTCCAGGTGGGGGGGTGAGCGGCTTGGCGGTGCTGCCCTGGCTGCCCGTTCTCCGCTCCGCCGCCGTCAACATCGGCGTGGTGCAGGTCAGCGGACAGAGCGGCGGGGCCGTGAACTTCGGGGTCGCGTCCATCCGGGAAGGCGGCGGAGCAGGGGGAAGCACCAACCAGCTCGTCAGAATCGCCGGGGACGGCGGCCTCTCCTGGATCAACGTGGGGACGGTGTGCACGTGCACGGATGACGGCACGGCGCCGGACGGAAAGCCCGGCGCCTCCCCGGAAGGAGGCGGGTGGCAGGCGGCCCGGATGGTGGAGTCCGCCGTGCCGGCCACCTTCCGGTTCCGGTGGGACGGCCCCGCGGCCGTGGTCCGCACGGATGCGCCGGCGAAGGAGGGTCGGCATGCGCGCAGACCGCCCGCAGCATCCCGGGGACCCGGGGAGGTCGCCCGCCGTGGAGCAACTGGCGGCGCAGCTCGATAGGGTCATCCAGGCCCTGGGCCGCCTCGTGCTGGTCCTGGAGGAGCTTACGGCCCGGCCGCCCGTGCACCTGCAGGTGGAGCGGCTGGAGGTGCAGACCCTGGTGTTCCACCTGGGCGACATCGACGTCGAGCAGCTGGAGGGCCAACTGAACATCGGCATTACCCACAGCCTGACGCTGGAGTCCGGGCCGTCCCCCGGAGAGGACGAGCCCGTCCGGCCTCCCGGGGCGCCCCGGGCACGGCCCTTTGAGGTGGATCCGGCCAGGCCGGCGCCGTTCGGCGCGGGAACGCCGGGCAGGCGGGCGGCGGGCGAGTCCGCGCCGGACGGTCGGGCGGGGGGCAAACCCGGACCGGGCGATGACGATTCAGGCCGACCGCCGAGGGCGCTGCGCAACAGCGTGGTCAGCCGGTGGCTGGCGCAGCCCGGGCAGGGAGCCCCGGCCCGATCGGGGCGGCCTGCCGGGGACCGGCCGGAGCAGGCGGGGCCGGCCTGTGAGACAGCCCCCGCCGGGACACACCCGGAGGCGGCAGGTCCTGCCGATGCGGGGCCGGCTGCTGCGGATGGTTCATCCCCGCCCCGGATCCAGATCTGGCCCCCGCCGGACGCCGAAGGGAGCGAGACAGATGGCGAAGGTCAACCAGGAGCCGTCCGCTGAGCGTTCAGGCCCGCCGGTCGATCTCGTCCGCCGGGGCGACCGCCTGATCCTCCTGGCCTCGTTGCCGGGGGTGAGACCCTCCGACCTGCGGGTCTCGATCGTGGGTGACCGCCAGGTGGTACTGGAGGGGGAGGTGGCTTACCGCCACCCGCTCCCGCGGGAAAACCTGGCGCTCAACGAGTGCACATACGGACCGTTTTCCCGGACCGTGCACCTGCCCCTGCCCGTGGACGCCGCCGGGGTGGCCGTCAACCTGCAGGACGGGGTGCTGACCGTCGACATGCGGGTGCGGGCGGAGGCCGTGCACCTGCACTGGCAGCCGAAGGAGGCGGGTTCCGGTGAACGACCCGGGTAAGGTCGTGCAGCGCATTGCCGAGCAACTGGAAGCGCTGGGTGACGCGTTCGGCGAGGAGTTATTTCGGGAGCTGGGCCGGGCGGGAACGCCCCGGCCGAAGGGGCAGTCGGGCGGCAGGATCGGGGGCCGCGCCCGGACCGGGGCCGCGGCCGGCCCCCCGCTCGACATCTACGTGACCCCCTATGAGGTGGTGGTGGAGGCGATCCTGCCGGGGCTGGGCGGCCCTCACCAGGTGACCGTCAGCCTGGCGGGCCCCGCCGAGCTGCTGATCGAGGCGTTCCTGCCCGACCGCCTGCCCGACGGGCTGTACATACAGCGCGAGCGGTTCGTCGGCTACTGCGTGCGTATGGTCACGCTGCCCGCCACCGTGCTGCCCGCGGCGTCGGCCCGGTACCGTCATGGAATCCTGCAGCTGCGGTTTCCGCGGGCCACCCCGGGATCCGGCGGAGAGGGCGTGGCGGTGCTCCACGTCCCGCCGACGGGCGGCTGACGCGCAGGTGCGGCCGTGTGGGTGCAGACCTCGGCAGCCGGGCGCGGCGGCCGACAGCCGTTGAAGCCCGAACGGTGTTTGGGGTAAACTTCCCCCAGACGAATCGCCTGGGGGAGTCTGCCATGACGTCACGCACCGCACCGGAGCTCCTGTCCCTGCTCACGGCCGCCGGCGGGGGATGGGTGAGTGGGGCGGAGATCTCCCGCCGGCTGGGGGTGAGCCGGACCGCCATCTGGAAGCACATAGAGGCCCTGCGGCTCCTGGGCTACGAGATCGAGGCGGCGCCCCGCAAGGGCTACAGGCTCGTCGCCAGGCCCGACCTGCTCACGCCCGAGGAGGTGCGGGCGGGCCTGGCCACCCGGCGGCTCGGCCGGGTGGTGGAGTACCGGGAGACCGTGGGCTCCACCAACGACCTGGCCAAGGAGATGGCCCGGCAGGGCGCGCCGGAAGGGCTGCTGGTGCTCGCCGAGCAGCAGACGGCCGGCAAGGGGCGGCTGGGCCGCTCCTGGACCACGCCGCCGGGGGCCGCCATCGCCATGTCGCTGGTGCTCCGCCCCGACCTGCCGCCGCACGCGGCGCCGCGCATCACCCTCGGGGCCGCGGTGGCGGTCACCGAGGCGGTGCGGGAGGCGGCGGGCGTGGCGGCGGGCATCAAGTGGCCCAACGACGTCCAGGTGAACGGGCGCAAGCTCTGCGGCATCCTCACCGAGATGGAGGCGGAGATGGACCGGGTCGCCTTCGTGGTCCTGGGCATCGGGCTGAACGTGACCCTGCGGCGGGAGCAGATGGACCCGTCCTTCCGGGAGACGGCCACGTCCCTGGCCCTGGAGGGCGCTCCGCCCGTCCGGCGGGCCGCCCTGGTGCAGGCGATCCTCGCCCGGTTTGAGGCGGTTTACGACGAGCTGCTCGGGGACCGGTTCGACCGGGTGCTCGACCGGTGGCGGGCGCTTTCCGTAACGTTGGGACAGGCTGTGCGCGTGCTGGGGCTGGACGGACAGCCGGTCCTGGAGGGTGTGGCCGAGGAGGTGGACCAGGAGGGGGCCCTGCTGGTGCGGGACGGCGCCGGGCAGGTTCACCGGGTGGTCTCCGGGGAGGTCTCGCTGCGGCCTGCCCATGCGCAGGACCGGTAGCTGGTCATAAGCTCCAGCCCTGCTCCAGGATCTCCAGGTCGGTGACCACCATCCGCCCGTCCTCGGCGGTAGCGAGGACGGCCCGACCGGTCCGGTAGGTGCCGCCCTCATACTGCTGCACCACGGCCAGGAACTCCACCGCCCCGTCGTCTCCGGGCGAAGCGGGCTCGATCCGGGGCCCGGTCTCCCCTTCCACCAGCCGGCCCACCTGGACCGGGAGGGGCCAGTAGCGGATCTCGTCCATCTCCTGGTTCAGGAACGCCTCCCGGACGACGGGGTCCGGGATATACTGCTCCAGCTGATCGGTGAGTCCATACCATCTGGCGAGGAACACCGCGGTCAGAAGATCCGCGGCGCTGGTCGGATACGGACCCGGCGTCACCTCCTGGCTCACCAGCACGGCCTGGTAGGGCCAGGAAGACTCCGGCGGGGCCTTCTCCATGCGGTACTGCCGGACAAATGTGTAGCCGGCCAGGCTGCCCGTGATGTCCACGGTGCCGTCTGGCCGGATCGCGTAGCCCTGGCCGTGGGCCAGACTGTTCTTCGGGAGCCATCCCTGGGGCGAGACGAACCGGTCACCCTCCATCCAGATGAACTGAATCGAGTGCCAGTCCCCGGGGTCGCCCACCTGGTTGACCAGGACCGCGTCCGCCACACCCGGGACAGCTACGAGATCGACCCGGCCCTGGGAGAAGGAGGACAGCGTGTCATTCAGGATCAGCAGGGGGGCGCCTCCGCCGTCCACGACGATGACCTCGTCGCGGTGCCACTCGCCCAGCGCGCCGATGATGCCCTCGACCCGGCCGTCCCCGTTCAGGTCCACTTCCCTCACCGGGCGACCGTGCTCCGCGGCCGCCCGGATCCGCTCGATGGTGTACCCGGCATCCTCCCGACCGGACCCGTGGGTCGCGGGGTCAGCCGCCGTGCCGGCGGGCCATTCGGCCGGCTCAGACGGGAAGGATGCGCCGCTGGCAGCGTTGGGCGGCTCCGGCTGTGCCGATGTCCCGCCCCCCTGACCTGGCGTCTGCGCCCCTGCGGGGTGGGGGGTGGAGGTCCGGGCGCCGCAACCTGTCAGCAGGACGATCCCGGTGATGAGTGCCACAAGACGCGTTCGCTTCATATGGACTTCCTCCGCTTTCCCTTTCCGGGCGGTTGATCGCCGCGCATTCCGTTCTGCGCCGCCAGGGGCACGTACCCGCCCCTGCGCGCACCCAGGTGACCACCGCGGGCCCGGGGCCCAGAGCACCCGCCACTGGTCCCCTTCCCGGCGCAGCAGAACTCCCGCCACCCCGATGAGGAGCAGGGGACGGCGTCGTGGTTCGTTCTGCCGCATGCCAGGATCCCTCCCGCGACCGATCGAGGCGCGGGGCGGCGCCGTCGCAACGGTGCCATGCGCACGCTCACCCGTTGGACGCCCGGCGGGGGACCCTTGTTTCGACGATTCCGCCAAACGCGCGCGGTGCAGCCTGCCCCGGCTACCTCCCCACGGCGCGGGCGAAGTAGAGCGCGACCTCGCCGCCGGCCGGGCCCTCGGGATCCTATAGGGAGACGTCCAGGCCGCACCAGCGGAACCCGAGCCGCCGGTAGAACTGGATCGCCGGATCGTCGAGGTTCGAGGTCTCCAGCCACAGGCAGCGGGCGCCTACGGCCGCGGCGAACGCCTCCACCGATCCGACCAGGGCCCGGCGCTGGCCGTCCGGACGCCGTCGTGATCCCGGCAGGGGTGGCGGTTTTGGTCGCGATCGGTTAACCTATCGATGATCAATATCTACTAGCTCAAGTTTCACGCGAACAACTCGACATTCGTGGTGTTGAAAAAGTGCATGGGTAAGAAACGGCCCGGTTCAGGGTAATCTCCGCTCCAGCCAGGGG
>JAAROH010007661.1_pt1 | contig 66801 bp, 59 predicted proteins | sample 7248631 | NCBI WGS metagenome assembly JAAROH01 (sample SAMN09772309, study PRJNA484901) | compost metagenome | isolation source: Vermicomposting unit | place: India | reverse complement strand
CCGGCAGTAACCATCTAGCCGGGGTGCTTTTTACACCACTACTGTGGACTGTAGCGCCGACGGCCCCGCGCGTGACTAGGCTACCTAACCCGTTGCTCGCAGAGGTCCTTAGTCGCAGGCATGCGAGCGTCGCAGGTACCGCTAAGAGCCTCGGTACTACATGAGACCATTCTGCAGAAGCACGACCTGCTGCCTTGCGGGTCCCAGATGCACTGGCTGCAGGCGCTGCTGGACTGCGATGGGCTAGCACCTGTACAGCCGGTTCACAAAACAGCGTCTTGTGCCGCCCGGGACCACCGGAGCGTCACTCATCCAGCAGCCGAACCTCCCCCGTCTCGTAGTCGTAGACTCCCATTCGGCTGATCCCCGGAATCGGCCGGATGTTGGTCACCGGGAACCAGACCTGCACGTCCGGCTGCTCTTGCTGGCCCAGGCGCCGGCCGTAGTACCGGAGCCCCTCCCTCGGATGGTAGAAGACGCGCTGGATCTGAAACTCCTGGTTGTCGTCGGTGATGATCCAACCCACGCTGCCGGGGGCGATGACCGGTTCCCCCTCCAGTTCGCCCGTCCGCTCCGGTGCGCTGGAAAACAGCTCCAACGGCTCTGCTTGGCCCGCGCAGTCCTGGGCCAGCGCTTGCAGCGCCTGCACGGTGGCCTCGGAGATCCCTTCAACCGCCTCGACCCGCCCGCTGCGGAGGACATGCAACGCCTCCGTCAGCACTTCGGGCAGGACGGCCGGCTCCAGCAGCCGGCCGGTCAGGCGCAGGCTGCCGTAGGTCTGGTCATAGATCGCCAGGAAGGGCTCCCCCTCCCCAAACCCGTTCTGGGTCTTCCAGTGCTTTCCGGTGCTACTGTTGACCTCGCTGCGCTCAAACGGCACGACCAGCAGGAAGGCCTCCAACAGCAGGTCTGCAAGCAGCTTCAACTGGACGCCAGAGTTGGAGAGTGCCGGGTGGCTCAGGATCACGCCGGTGCTGGTGTAGTTGCGGCTGAAGCTAGCCAGGTGCCAGTACTCACAGGGATACTTGACGGGCGGCATCTTGTTCCCGCCCCGCCGCTCGGTGTATCCGAATACCCGCTCTGACACGTACAGTTCACATTCCACCGCCCGGAATTCGCCCATGCGCACGGCGCGATGCACGCCCTCAGGGGTCAGTTGAGGCGAGATCAGGACGAGCGGGCCGTAGGGATCGGTGGTGTAATAGCGCTCCCGCCGCACCAGCACTTTCTTCTCCCGCTGGGAGACCCTCACGACCCGGTAGGGACGGGTGAGGTAGTAGTACACCGCCCCGGGATAACCCTCCCGCATCAGCTGGGCACTGGACAGCGAGCCGAGCCGGACGAGGTCACCGGTGCGCTGCTCCACCGTATACTGGACGCCAACGTCCCTGAGGGGAAAGGCGTGCCAGGGGTCGTCCCCGCCGTCGGCCTTCAGGTTGTGCAAATCCAGCGGCACCTGTCCGGCCCGCTCGGCCTGGCAGAGCTCCAGGAACCCAGGAGGCCACGAACCGGTCACCCGCAGGGCAATGTCGCCCTCCCCTTCGACGTCCGCACCCGTCAGGGTGTCGTACTCACCGCCCCGGCTGGCGAAGCACAGGGCATGGATATACTGGATCCGGCGGTTCTCCAGGTGGAGGACGGCCGGCAGGAGCGGTCGGTCAAACAGGCGCTCGGGCTCGTTGAAGACCAGTTCGTCGGCAAGACCGCCTGCGTCGATCAGGACGATGCTGCCGGGGCCGTGCCGACCCACCCGGCCGATACGCTGCTGCAGGCTGGTGACTGTCTGAGGAATGCCCACGAGGATGACCATATCCAGCCCCTGAATGTCCAGCCCCAGTTCCAAGGCGCTCGTACTGATGATGCCCCGCAGGGTGCCCTCGCTCAGACGAGACTGGATCGCCTCCCGGTCGGTCTCCTCGTACCCGGAGCGGTAGGGGAGCACCGGCAGCCGTTCCAGCAGCCGATCGGCAAGGGCGGCATCGCCCTCCCGCTCAGCCTCCGGCCCGCTGCCCTCCAGATCACCGTCGTCTACCCCGTCCCCATAAGCCGGGTCCTCATCCGGCCTGTTGAACCGGGCCCGGGCCAGGATGGTGGCCAGCTGCTCGGTCTGGCGGCGGCTGTCGACAAAAGTGAGGAATCGGTAAGGGGTGTTGTCCACAACGGCCCGCAGGAGGTGCGGCAGGGCGGTATACAGGGCCTGGCCAGCCGGCGGACGCACCAGGTGAAGGTGCCGCTCGTGCCGGGGCGAGGTATCGGCTTGGTCGCCGATGACCTGCACTGTCCGGCCGAAGAGCTGAGCGAGGTGCTGCTCGGGATTGGCGACGGTAGCCGACGCCGCCACGAACTGGAGCCGGTCGCCACCAGCTAGGGTCCGCGCGGCGTGCTGCAGTCGCCGGAAGACGTAGGCGGCGTTGGAACCAAAGACCCCGGTGTATACGTGCACCTCGTCCACGATCACCAGCCGCAGGGAGGCCAGGAATCGCTGGACTCGGCGTGCAGAAAGGCTGCTGAGCAACCAGGCGTGGATGATATCGGGGGTCATGAGCACGACCCGGCTGGATGCAAGGATGCGCTCCCGCTGCTGGCGATCTTTCACCCCGCCGTCGATGCGGCCGACGCTGGCCACGATGCCTGCCGACTCCAGTTCCTTCTGCCAGCGGGACTCCTGCTCCCGGGCCAGGGCCTTCAGCGGGTAGATGGCCAGGATGCGCGCACTCGGGTCCGCCGCCAGACATTCGACGCCGGTGGCGTAGAAAACCAGGCTCTTCCCGGAGGCGGTGCTGGTAGCCACGCACAGGTCCTTCCCCTCCAGATAGGACTCCAGGGCAAGCCGTTGGTGGCGGTATACGCCCTGCGGATACCGGTCAAGCAGCCGGTGCGTCTCCGGTCGCAACGGCAGGTCGGCGACGGGATAGAACTCCGGTTCCCGCCCCGGCAGCAGCTGCTGATGCTCCAGCGACCAGCCGAGGCGCTGCAAGACGGATGTGATCACGGCACCCACCCCTTACTCTTCGTGCATTCCCGCACCCACCGGACGGGGAGACGGGGAAAAGTCACCTGACGTCTCCCAGAGTAAGGGGGGCGAGTGACAGCATAGTGTCACTGCGGACCGGGCCACGGTTGGGGACAGGGGCCAGTTGGCGCCCGGACACAAGCCATGATATCCCACAGCGGTGTGCGGTCACCCCCGACCCCGGCCGAGGACTCGCCACAATAGAACAAGGGCACCCCTTCACGGGATGCCCCGGTACTGGTACAAGGATATACGCCTACGCCGCCGGACCGGTAGAGGCCTCCTCCTCCTCGCCCCCGCCGATCACGGTGCAGGAGACCACAACCGTATCCGGATCCTCCAGCACCCTGACCCCGGGCGGGGCCGACAGGCTGGCGGCGGTCACGGGGCCGGGCTCCGTCAGGCCGGACACATCCAGGGTGACCGCCTCCGGAATCTCGGTAGGCCGGCACTCCACCTCCACCTCGTCCAGCTCGTGCGTAATGAGCAGCCCCCGGCGCCTCGCCTCCTCCTCGCCCACAACGACGATGGGCACCGTCAGGGTGATCGTCCGGTTCATATCAACCTGCAGGAAGTCGACATGCGTGACCTGCTGGGTCAGGATGTCCCGTTGCAGCTGCTTGATCACCACCTGCCGGGGATTGGCTTCCCCTTCCACCTGAACGTGGATGAGGTGGCCGCGGCCCTGTCGTTCGACAAGCCGCTCCAGTTGCGTAGAGCGCACGCTGACGGCCAGCGGCTCCACGCCGGGACCGTAGATGATACCAGGTACGAACCCGGCCTGCCGCAGCCGCCTGCTTGCCCGGGAGCCGGTGCCCCGGGGGGTGGCCTCCAACTGCATTACTGCGTTCATCGACGATCCCTCCTATCGTTGATGATCGGGGAGATGTTCCGGCCTCACCGGAACACCCCTTATATAAAATACCCCTCCCGCGGGGCCTCCGGAAGCACCTCCCTCCCTTCCTTGTCCCTAGCGTGCCCCCGTTTCTTCCAGGGGATACGCGCCGCGCCTTGCGCTCCCTCCGCGCTCCCTCACCGTTGTCAAGGGGGCAGGGAGGCATCGCGCTCGGCCTCCTCTCCACGTGTGCGATGGTGCTGCTGAAACCCATGGGCGTCTCCACCGTTTTCCCCTCGACCCTCGGCATCCTCCTGAAGCCCCTGTTCCCCGGCTTCGTCGAGGGAGACGCGTACCTCCAGACGATCCCCCTCTCCATCGGGTGGGAGCACATGCTGATGCTGGGCATCCCCCTGGGCGGGTACCTGGCGTACAGGCTCGCCGGCGAAGGCCGTGACGGCCAGCCGTCCAGCGGCCTGTCCACCACCAGCCCGCTGCTGGCCTTCGTCGGCGGCTTCCTGGTGCTCTTCGGCGCCCGGATGGCCGGCGGATGCACCACCGGCCACGTGCTCAGCGGCATGTCCCAGCTGTCCGTCTCAGGCTTTCTGTTCGCCGCCGCCGTCTTTGCCGGCGGCATCCCCACGGCCCTGTTGCTGAAACGGAGGTGGCGTTAGATGGAACTCATCCTCGGCCTCCTGATCGGCACCGCCTTCGGTTTCATCCTGCGTCGCTCCCGGGTAGCCTCCAACGCCTGCATTCGGGGGGCGCTGGCCCTTACCGACTTCCACATGCTGAAGCTGCTCCTCACTGCGGTGGGCGTCACGCTCATCCTGGTCTTCCCCCTGAGCGCCCTGGGCATCGTGAACTTCTCGGTCAAGCCGACCTACGTGGTGGGCATCGTGGTCGGCGGGCTGCTCTTCGGCGTGGGCATGGCCCTCGCCGGCTTCTGCCCCGGTACGATGCTCGCCGCGCTGCCAGGAGGGGACAGGCGGTTCTGGTGGGCGGTGGCCGGCGGACTTGCGGGCTCCCTCGCCTATGCCCTGGTGTACGAACCTCTGGAGCCGCTGCTCATCCGGCCGCTCAACTTGGGCCGGCTCACGCTGCCGGACCTGTTGGGTCTGAACCCCGTTGTGGCCGGCGTTGGCGTCGGCATCGTGATCCTGGTCGGCGTGATCCTCCTCGACCGGGCAACGGCGCGCAAGAAGCCTGCGATTCCGGACCTTGCCAGGACCGGCGTCGACTAGCTCGGCCCAGGCCCCGGAACGGTCCCCGGGCACTTCCCCGGGGCCGACCGGCCCCTGGTCACCCGCGCGATCCCCGAGCACCGCGGGACACGCACCTGACAGCCCTTCTCGCCTGACCAGAGCCGCCATCCCCGAAGAGGGGTGACGGCTCTTCGTTTTCATGCAGCCTGCTCCCAGGCAGCCCCTGAACCCATGTACCGCCATGTCCGGTAGAGGTTCAACCACACGCGGCCGCTGCCGGAAGGGCACCGCCCGTCTGATCCCCCTCGCCGCCCGTCATCGGCGATGTTCATCCTCCCGGCCCCGCCGGCCCCACTCGCCGGCAAGCACGGCCCCCGCCCTGCGGCAAGAACCGGGCCGCTCGTCCCTCCACGAAGCCCGAAAAAACTTCTTGCCGATCGCCCCTCCGCCGGCAGGAATCGCCGTGTTCACACAGAACAGCAAATGTGCGAACCGATCACCACATACCCACAATCCGCGACTGAGGATGTGCGATATGAACATTCAGGAACGGCTCGATCAGATCCTGAAGCACCTCCAACAGCACGGACAGGTCCAGGTGCGGGACCTGGCGCAGCAGTTCGGCGTGTCGGAGATGACCATCCGCCGGGACCTGGAGCGGCTCGCCCGGGAGGGCCACCTCGTCCGCACCTACGGCGGCGCCACCGCCGCCGCCGGGCTGATCGGCGAGCAACCCTTCGCCGCCAAGGCGGTCTCCCACATCGAGGAGAAGGAGCGGATCGCCCGGGCGGCGGCGGACCTGGTCCAGGACGGCGACGTGGTGCTGCTGGACGCCGGCTCCACCACCCTCGCCATCTCCCGCTGCCTGCGGGGGCGCAAGGGGCTCACGGTCATCACCGTCGACCTGAAGATCGCCCTGGAGCTGTGCGACGAGCCGGGCATCGAGGTCATCGTCACCGGCGGGACGGCGATGCCCGAGATCTACAGCCTCCTGGGGCCGGTGGCCGAGCAGTTCCTGCGGGGGCTCACCGTCAACATCGCCTTCCTGGGCAGCTCGGCGGTGGACGTGGACTTCGGCCTCACCACCCCCACCCTGAGCAAGGTGCCGCTGAAGCGGGCCATGATCGGGGCCGCCCAGCACGCCGTCCTGGTCGCGGATTCATCGAAGTTCAACCGCCGGGCAACCTACCAGATATGCCCCCTCTCGTCGCTGTCCCGGGTCATCACGGACGACGGGCTGCCGCCGGCGGCGGCCGCGGCGATCCGCAAAGGAGGAATCACCCTTGACCTCGTCTGAGCACCGTCCCGCCATCGGTGTCATCGCCGACGACCTCACCGGCGCCAACGCCACCGGCGTGCTGCTCACCCGCACCGGCTACCCCACCGCCTCCCTGACCGAGCTCCGCTGGCCCGAGGGCGGGCTGGACGGCTACCCCTGCATCGTGATCGCCACCGAGTCCCGGGCGGTGCCCGCGGACGAGGCCCGCCGCCGGGTGGCGGACGCGGCCCGGCTCCTGCTGGATCACGGCCGCCGGCCCATGGCCAAGCGCATCGACTCCACCCTGCGCGGCAACCTGGGCCCCGAGGTGGAGGCGGTGCTGGAGGCCCTCGGCCCCGGCTCCGTCGCCGTCCTCACCGGCGCCTTCCCTGCCAGCGGCCGGACCGCCCGGGACGGCATCCACTACGTCCACGGCGTGCCGCTGGCCGAAACGGAGGTCCGGCACGACCCGCTCTGCCCCGTCACCCAGTCCCACGTGCCCACCCTGGTCGGCAGCCAGACCGGCCTTCCGGTGGCGCACCTGCCGCTGGCCGCGGTGCGGGCGGGGGCGGAGGCGGTCGCCCGGGCGATTGCTGAACAGGCCCGGCAGGGCGTGCGGATCCTCTGTGCGGACGCCGAGACCGACGCAGACATCCAGGCGCTGGGGCAGGGCATGGCCCTGAGCGGCGTCACCTGCGTCGCCGCCGACCCCGGGCCGCTCACCGCCGCCTTCGTCGCCGCCTCCGTCCCGCCGGTGCGGGGCCGGGTGCTGGTGGTGGCCGGCAGCGTCACCGACCTCACCCGGACCCAGCTGGATCACCTGCAGGCCGAGACCGGCGCCCGGCTGATCCAGGTGGACGCCGGCAGCCTGGGCCGGGGCGGCGAGGATGCCGAGGCCGAGGTGCGCCGGGCCGTGGATGCGCTGGCCGCCATCCCCGCCGGCGAGCCGGTGATCGGCGTCCGCAGCTCCGAGGTGCTGTCGGTGGATCCGGACGCGGCCGGCCGCATCGCCGCCGGGTTTGCCGAGATCGCCGCCCGGGCGCTGGACCGGCTGGAGGGCGTCAAGGGCCTCTACACCAGCGGCGGGGACATCACCGTGGCCGTCTGCCGCCGGCTGCAGGCCGGCGCGATCCAGCTGGACGCCGAGGTGCTGCCGCTGGCCGTCCAGGGGCGGCTGGTGGGCGGCCTGCGCCCCGGGCTGGCCATCGTCACCAAGGGCGGCCTGGTGGGCGACCGGACCGCGGCCGTCACCTGTGTGCGCCACCTTATCAAGCTGTAAGTTGTGCACCGGCGGCGGGCCGCCGGACCGCCTGTCCCGCCCGCGCCTCGCCGCCCGCCGCCGGACTCCGCTTGTGACCGAACCCACCTGAGATAGAGGAGGACACCCGGATGGATACCCGACCCCTGATCGGCATCACCATGGGCGACCCCGCATCCATCGGACCGGAGATCGCCGCCAAGGCCCTCGCAAACCCCGAGATCTACGCGCTCTGCCGGCCGCTGCTCATCGGCGACAGCCGGGTGATGGCCCGGGCGTTCGAAACCACGGGGGTGAAGCTGAACCTCAACCCGGTGGCGACCCCGGCGGAGGGCAAGTATGCGCACGGCACCGTCGACCTCATCGACCTGCCCGTGGTGGACATGGGCACCCTGCAGTGGGGTCAGGTCCAGGCCCAGGCCGGCGCGGCCGCCTTCGCCTACATCAAGCGGTCCATCGAGCTGGCCCTGGAAGGAGCCGTCGACGCCGTGACCACCGGCCCCATCAACAAGGAAGCGCTGAAGGCCGCCCGGATCGATTTCATCGGCCACACCGAGATCTTCGGCGAGCTCACCGGCTCCCACGACCCGCTGACCATGTTCGAGACCAGGGGGCTGCGGATCTTCTTCCTCACCCGCCACGTCTCCCTGGCCCAGGCCTGCCGGATGATCACCCGGGACCGGGTGCTGGACTACATCCGCCGGTGCACGGCGGCGCTGGAGCAGCTGGGCCTCGTGCGGCCGAAGCTGGCGGTGGCCGGGCTGAACCCGCACTGCGGCGAGCACGGCCTCTTCGGCGACGAGGAGGTCCGGGAGATCGAGCCGGCGGTCCAGCAGGCGCAGGCGGAAGGATACAACGTCAGCGGCCCCCATCCGGCCGACTCGGTCTTCTGGCACGCCGCCCAGGGCCGGTTCGACGCGGTGCTCAGCCTCTACCACGACCAGGGGCACATCGCCGCCAAGATGTACGACTTCGAGCGCACCGTCTCCATCACCGCCGGACTGCCCTTCCTGCGCTCCTCGGTCGACCACGGGACGGCGTTCGACATCGCCGGCACCGGCCGGGCCAGCGCCGTCAGCATGGAGGAGGCCATCCGGGTCGGGGCCAAGTACGCCGCGGCGTTCCGCCGCACGAGGTGAGATCGGCCAGGTCTTGCCTCCCGTGCGGCCTGACCATCATCCATTCTGAGGGAGGTCTCCTGGTATGGCGTCAGCAGTCTCGGGCTCCCAGATGCTCCTGGCCCTGCTGATCGGCATCGTCGTCCTCGTCTTCCTGATCCTGAAGACCAAGATCCACGCCTTCCCGGCCCTGATCATCGCCGCCGCCCTGATCGGCCTCGTCGGCGGCATGGACCCGGTGGACGTCAGCTCCGCGATCACGACCGGATTCGGCAACACCCTCGCCAGCATCGGCATCGTCATCGGCTTCGGCGTGATGATGGGCCGCATCCTGGAGATCTCCGGCGCCGCGGAGCGCATGGCCACCTTCTTCCTGAAGCACCTGAGCCGCCGGCGCCCGGAGTGGGCCCTGGCCATCACCGGCTACTTCACCTCGATCCCCATCTTCTGTGACTCCGGCTACGTCATCCTGGCCCCGCTGGCCAAGGCGCTCTCCCGGCAGAGCGGCAAGTCCGTGGTGACCCTGGGCATCTCCCTGGCCGTGGGCCTCGTCTCCACCCACCACCTGGTGCCGCCGACCCCGGGCCCGCTGGGCACCGCCGGCATCTTCGGGGCGGACATCGGCAAGATGATCCTCTGGGGCATCCTCTTCGCCGTTCCGGTCATCATCGTCGGCGTCCTCTACGCCGTCTGGCTGGGCCGGAGGATCTACCAGGTGCCCGCCGCCGACGGCGAGGGTTGGGAGCGATCGGAGTGGAAGGCAGAGCTGGAGCAGGCCATCGAGATCGTCGAGCGGAAGGACCTGCCCGGCACCGCGCTCTCCTTCGCGCCGATCCTGGTGCCCATCCTCCTGATCCTGCTCAACACCACCCTGTCTGCCGTCGGCGCCGGGGGCGCCTGGGCCCGGTTCCTGATCTTCCTGGGCCAGCCCATCATCGCCGTGCTGGTCGGCCTGCTGATCGCCATCTACGGCCTCGGCGGCAAGCTCACCCGCACCGAGGTCCTGAAGGAGATGGAGAAGGGCGTCCAGTCCGCGGGCATCATCATGCTGGTCACCGGCGCCGGCGGCGCCCTGGGCCAGGTGATCCGGGCCAGCGGCGCGGGCGACTACGTGGCCCAGGCCCTGGCGAACAGCGCCCTGCCGGCGATCCTGCTGCCCTTCGTGATCGCCACCGGCCTGCGGCTGATCCAGGGCTCCGGCACCACCGCCATGCTGACCGCCGCGTCCATCACCGCCCCGATCCTGGCCCCGCTGGGCGTCGACCCGGTCTTCGCGGCCATGTCCGCCTCCATGGGCGCCTTCGTCTTCAGCTACTTCAACGACTCCTTCTTCTGGGTCGTCAACCGCTTCATCGGCATCGAGGACGTCAAGGAGCAGATCCAGGTCTGGTCGGTGCCCACGACCCTGGCCTGGCTCACCTCGGGCATCTGCCTGGTGATCGCCAACGCCCTGTTCGGGTAGCCTGCCGCTCTTCGGCCCGGGACGCCGGTTACTCCGGCATCCCGGGCCGATTTCGCGTGGCTTTTTGTGCATCTGGCTCCGCCCCCGCCACCGGACCCCACAGCAGGGCGTTGTGGCCGGACTCGTGTCACCGCAGGACGGCGGGCCGATCCAACTCCACCGTCACGCAGAGCTCGCCGCAGCCGCTGTCCCAGGTGCGCCGGAAGGGCAGCCCGCGGATGATCCGCCGCATGGCCTGGTTCTCCGCCAGCATGTAGGCCACAAGCCGGGTGAACCCCCGCTCCCGTGCCGTCTCCACCAGTTCCTGGCCCAGGGCGGTGCCGATGCCCTCACCCTGGCAGTCGTCCCGCACCAGCAGGGCGATCTCGGCGCACTTCTCATCGACCCGCCCCAGCTCGCCGACGGCCACGACCTCCCCCTCGCTCAGCGCCAGCAGGACCACACCCGCATCGGGATCGCCGCCGCAGAGGCGCGCGGCCTCCTCCTCACCGTGGATGTGCAGGCCCGAACAGTAGCGGAACCGCATGCTGCGGGGCGACAGCCGCTGGTACATGGCCGCGATGAGGGGCGCGTCCGCGGGCGTGCATGGCCGGATGGTGACCAGGCGGCCGGTCCGGGTGACGATCAGGACGGGCTTGTGCTGCACAGCGGCCGACATGGGGCTCACCCCCTTGGCAATCCAGCCGCCTATATTGTTACCATTTTCACTTATAGTCTATCCCGGCCGGCGCCTGGCATACAATGACACTTCCGGCTCTACCGTATCCCCCGATCAGAGGTATTCCACCGTGCACCAGCAGGCGGCCCCGGCAGCCCCGCCGCCGGGCACGCGTGGGGCGGGGTCCGGCGCCGCCGTGCAGGCCGCCACACCCCGCCTTCAGCCCCTGCCGCCTGAACCCGCCATCAGAACCCGTAGACGGACATGCCCCCGTCCACCATCAGCACCTGCCCGGTGACATAGCTGGACGCGTCCGACGCGAGGAACACCACCGGCCCCACCAGCTCCGCCAGGTCGCCGATGCGCCGCATCGGCGTGCGGGCCAGAATCTCCGCCACGTACTGTTCGTCCTGCAGCAGCTTCTCCGTCAGCGGCGTGCGGAAGTACCAGGGGCCGATGCCGTTCACCGTCACCCCATACCGGGCCCACTCCATGGCCAGGATGCGGGTCATGTGCATCAGCCCCGCCTTGCTGGCGCCGTAGGCAACCCCCGTGCGCAACGCCACCGCTCCGCCTACCGATGCGACGTTGATGATCCGGCCGTAGCCCCGCTCGCACATGTGCCGGCCCACCGTCTGGGCGACCAGGAAGGGGCCCTTCAGGTTGGTCTCCACCACCCGGTCCCAGTCCGCCTCCGCCACCTCCAGCGCCGGCTTGCGGATGTTGATGCCCGCGTTGTTCACCAGGATGTCGATCTTGCCGAACCGGTCCAGGGCCGCCTCGACGGCCTCCGTCACCTGCGCCTGGCTCGTCACGTCTGCGGTCACCGGCAGCGCCCGGCGGCCCCTGGCACGGACCTCCTCCGCCGCGGCCTCCACCTCGGAGCCGGTCCTCGCCAGGCAGACCACGTCCGCCCCGGCCTCCGCCAGGCCCGGCATCCGGCCCCAGCCGGGAACCCCGGCCTACGTCGCCGCCAAGCACGGCGTGATCGGCCTCACCAAGCAGGCGGCCATGGACTACTCGCCCCACGGCATCCGGGTGAACGCGGTCGCGCCCGGCGCGGTGGACACCCCGATGCTGCAGAAGGCCCTGGTGGAGTTCAACCTGGAGCCGGTCTCCTACGCAAAGCAGCTCAGCCTGCTCGGCCGGTTCGCGCAGGCCGGCGAGGTGGCCGAGGTGAACCTGTGGCTCGCCTCGGACCGCTCCTCCTACGTCACCGGCGCCGTCTACACCGTGGACGGCGGCTACACCGCCATGTAGCGCGGCCGCCTGACAAAACCCATCGGGGCTCCGGGAACTCACCCCAGAGCCCTGTCTGCCGTCGCCGGGCCGGCCTTGCCGGCTGCAACCCGCCCGGCCGGAGGTCCCAGCCGGGTACCCACCGCCCGCGCCTCCGCCTCACAGTATCCCCCTTCGCGTACCGCGTCCCGTGGGCGTGGATCGTCTCGGTGGCACTGGCTTCCGGTCCCTGTCTCGTCCCCGCAGACAGCCGCGCCGGCGTCAAACCCCCGCCCACAGGTGGTACGAACAGCGCGCGTGGTCACGGTGCACCATGCTCCCACCGACCGAAACACCGAAACATTTGAGCGTGCCAGGCCTTACGGTCTATAATTAGGCCTGCCGTACGTGCCGCACCGGAGAACACTCCCGGTGTTACAGCCGTCCGGCGCGATTTCGCGCACACGGGGGAGTACCCATGGCAGACACCCGGATCCCAGGCAGGCGTATCGTCGTGATCGGGTCTTCGGGCTCGGGCAAGACCACCCTGGCGCGGGAACTGGCCATGCGCCTGGGGGTCCCCCACATCGAGGCGGACGCGCTGTACTGGGGCCCTAACTGGACGCCTGCGCAGCCGGACGAGTTCCGCCGCCGCGTTGACCAGGCCACGGCGGGGGACCGCTGGGCGTTTGATGGCAACTACAGCGTTGTGCACCGTCTCGTATGGAGCCGGGCCGATACCGTGATCTGGCTCGACTACCCGCTGGGCATCATCCTGTGGCGCCTCCTCCGGCGAAGCGTCCGGCGGTCCGTGCTGGGAGAGGAGCTCTGGAACGGCAATCGGGAAAGCCTCTGGAAGCACCTTCTCCCCCGCGACTCGCTCTTCTACTGGGTCCTGACCACCCACCGACGCCGCCGACAGCGTTATGAGGCGACGCTGCAGCAACCGGAGTACGCGCACCTCCGCTTCATCCGTCTCCGCTCACCCCGCGATACGGCGAAGTGGCTGGCCTCGGTCCCCACCACCGCCACCTTGCGGGAGGATGCCGGTGCCAGTACGTCATCATAAGTATGGCGGGCGCCCACACATGGGGGCGCCCGTTGTGCTGCCGGGATCGGAGACCAGGGGACCTGCCGGCGGCGGGATCAACGCCGTGTGACGGGCGTCCCCCACGCGGCGAAGTCGGCCCGGTGGCTGAGGAGAAGCACCTGCCGCTCCCCGGCAAGCCTGTCCAAGGCCGCCCGGATGTGCGCGAGCCGGTCCTCGTCGCAGTTCAGGAACGGGTCGTCGAACACGAAGGGCAGCCGGACCTCCTCGGCGATCAGGTCCCCGATGGCCAGCCGGAGGGCGAGGTAGAGCTGGTCCTGCGCGCCCTGGCTCAGCTGCGCCGGAGAGAGCACCGCCCCGTCCGGCTCCACCACGCTGACCTCGAAACCGTCGCTCAGCCGCACCCGCCGCCCGGCACGCCCGGTGAGGCCGGTCCAGTACTCGGTGGCGGCGGCCTCCAGCCGCTCCCGGTGGGTCGCCCGGTAGACGCGCACCGCCTCCCGCAGCTCCTGGTAGGCGATGCCCAGGGCCCGGACCTCCCGGACCAGCCGCCGCTCCCGCTCCCGCAGCTCGGCCAGTTGGGTCTCCGCCCCGGCCAGGTTGAGGGTGTCGCGGCTCAGGTCCTGGAGTCGGTCCCGCAGGGCACGCCGCTCCTCCTCCAGCTGACTCAGCCTGACCTGCAGGCTCCGGTGCTCCTCCCGGAGCGCCTGGATGCGGCCGTGCACGGCCAGGGGGTCATCGGCCTCGTCCACGGGGGGCAGCCCGGGATGCGCCCGCACCAGCGCCTCCAGGCTGTCCGCCGCACGCCGCCACTCCAGCTGTGCCGCGGTGAGCCGGCCTTCCAGCTCCTCCAGACCGGCCGCGCCCGAGGCGGTGAGGATGCCGCTCAGTTCCTTCTCCAGCGCCTGGGCCTGGCGGAGCGCCTCTTCCCGTGCCCGCCAGCGTTCCAGCGCAGCCCGGGCGTCGCCGCCCGCCGCCCCCAGGGCAGGAGCCACGAGGTCCCGAAGGGCGTCCGCCTGTGCGGCCGCGGCGTCCTGCCGTGCGGCCAGCGTGCGCTCCCGCTCCCGAAGGGTCTCCGCCGCCGCCCGCTGCCGGTCGGCCTCCGCCTGCAGCTGGGCCGCGGCGGCCAGGCGGGACTCCAGCTCATCGGGGTCGGTCCGCTCGTCGAAGGGGGCCACCCGGCTGCGCAGCGCCTCCACCTCCTGCCGCAGCCGCTCGGGCCGCGAGCGCCCGTCCGGCCCGACCTCAGTGAGGCGCAGCCGCTCCGCCCGGACCTCGGCCAGCCGCCGGTCGGCGGCCGACCAGTCCGCCGCAGCAGCCGTCACCTGCTCCCACCGGGACGCATCGACAGCCCGGAGCCACCGGACCAGGTCCCCCACCGTCTGCGGCGCGCCGGGGAACTCCCCGACGGCCCCAGTCGAGGCGGCCAGCTGCGCCAGCTGCCCGAGCTCGGACCAGCGGCCGGGGGCGGCGGCCAGGGGCAGCCGCTCCACCTCCCCGGCGGGAACCCCCCACTCCGCCTGGCAGAGCTCCGCCAGATCCTCCCGGTCCCGGTCCAGTTCCCGCTTCAGGTGCTCCCACTCCGCCAGCGCGGCCGCGGGGTCGGCAAAACGCGCCGTGAAGGGCCGCAGCCGTGCCTGAAGCGCGTCCAGCTCCTGCTGGGCGCGCCGGTACGCCTCCCACTGCGCCGCCGCCTCAGGGGAGCCGGCGAGGGCCAGCCGTTCCGCCTCCAGTTCGGCCGTGCGCCGGCGCCACTCCTCCCACTGCTGCACCAGGAGCTGGAGCCGAAGCGGGGGTTCCCCGGCCAGGGGTCCCAGGTCCAGGGCCCCGATCCGGTCGGTCAGCTCCCGCACGCGCCGGGCCAGGGTCCGCGCTCGCCCGGCCGCCTCGCCGCCGGACAGGAGACCTCCCGCGAACCAGCCCACGAGAGCCGCCGTTACCGCTGCGGCCGCCGCCGGGGCCATCGCCCACGCCGGGCCGCCGCCAGGCAGCAGGGTACGCCCCGCCAGCCCCCCGAGGGCGGCGCCCAGCAGCAAGCCGGCCGCGCCCGCCAGGATCCGGGCGCGGGTCCGGGCGGCGCCGGCCTCCTGCTGCGCCTGCGCCAGTTCCGCCTGCGCCCGTTCCCGCTGCTCCAGGAGGGCCGCCTTCTCCCTGGCGGCGGCTACCACCCGCTCCTCCAGCCCGGCCACCGCCGCGTACTCCTGCCGGAGCCGCTCCGCCTGGGCATCGAGCCTCTGCAGCTGGCGGTCCAGGTCCCCGGCCCGGGCGGCCGCGACCTCGGCCCGCCGCTGCAGATCGGCCGTCAGGGCGTGGCAGCGGCGCACCTGCTCCAGCACCTCCGGGGGCTGCCCCTCGAAGACCGCGTACCGCTGCAGGGCCGCCGCCGTGTGCTGCAGCTTCGCCTGCAGCCGCTGGTACCGGTCCCATCGCCGCAGCGCCTCGTCCGCCGCCGATCGCAGCCGCCGCACCGCCTCATCCGCCGGCCGGCCGAGCCGGCCCCAGTCCGGCAGGGCGGAGAGCCTGGCCGCCAGCCGCTCCTCCTCGGCGTCCAGGGCTGCCAGCTCCCCGTCCAGCCGGTTCAGGTCTGCCACCTTCGACCGCAGATCCCGCACATCCCGGGGCAGCGCCGCCCGCCCGGCCACGTCGCCGAACTCGGACTGGATCCGGGCCTCCGCGTCCCGGACCGCCTGCTCGCTCGCGGCCCGCTCCCGGGCCAGAGCCCCGGCGTCCTGGGTCAGTTGGGCCAGGTCCCCCTCCAGCCCGATGAGCTCCTGCAGCCGCTCCCCCGTCTCGGCGGGCAGATCGGCCAGATCGGGCCAGTCGCGGGCCAGCCGCTGCCTCACTTCCTCCAGCCGGTCGGCCACCCGGCGGGCGCCGTCCAGGGCGCGCTGCAGGACGCTCACCTGCCGCAGGTGCTGCTGCCGCCGCTCCGCCAGCCGCTGCCAGTCCTGCAGCGCATCCAGGGCCTGCCGGTGCCGCTCGGCCTCCTGCTGCACCTCCCGGTGCTCGTCGTCCACCTGCCGGAGCCTTCCCTCGGCCTGGTGATAGCCGTCCACGGCGGAACGGGCGTGCTCGATCCCGGCCTCCAGCTGCCGGATCTGGGCCTGCAGCGTCTCCAGCTCCCGGTCCTTGCGGAGGTTGGTCTCGAACCCGTAGTCGGCGGGATAGCGGGTGCGCCGGCGCGCCTCCTCCTCCAGCCACGCCAGGGCCGGCTCCGGCCGCCCGCCGCCGGCGCCGGCCAGCAGTTCCTGCATCGACTGGTCCACCTGGTTCGTCTCCGGCAACGGCTGCGTCACGCAGAAGGTGGCCGCCAACAGCTCCCGGGAGGGGAGGCCGATCAGCCGCGCGATCAGTTGCTCATACTCCTGGTTGCCCCGCCGGGCCCCGGGGTTGTGGACACCCTGGTGAATGCGCTCGGGCCCCTCGGGCCCGTGGCGGGTCACGACGACCCGGTGGCTCTCGAAGTCGCGCCAGACGTGGTACCGCAGGCCGTCCGGCCCGGTGAACTCCACCTCGCCCTCGAAGCCCGGAGCCCTCCCCTGGTGGCGGTAGCGCGCCTGCCCGAAGTCCTCGGGCAAACTGCTGGCGGGCAGGCCGTAGAGGACGGCCATCAGCCCGGCCACCAGGGTCGACTTGCCGGATTCGTTGGGCGCCACCAGCACCCCCAGGCCGGCGGGGAAGGTATAGGTCACCTTGCGGGGGTACGGGCCGAAGCCGGTCAGCGACACCGCATGCCAGATCACGCCGGCCACCGTCCTCACCTCCTCCGCATGGCCTGCACCCCGCGGCGCAGCGCCTCCTCCAGGATGGCCCGCTCGCCCTCGTCCTGCTCCTCTTCCATCTGCCTCCGCATGCGCCGGATGAACTCGCCCAGGATGGTCCGCTCCCCGGCCCAGCGGTCCAGGAGCGCCGGGGAGAGCGCGTCGGTCTCGTCCACCACCTCCAGGTGGAAGAACCGGTGCGCGCAGGCAGCTTCGATGGCCTCGGCGTCCAGCAGTTCCGGCGCCGTGCCGGTGAGCCGCACCCGGACGATGGCCTCCGGATCCGCCAGGGCCGCCACGGCCGCCTCCACCCGGGCGGCACCCGGCAGCCCGGAGACGTCCAGGTCGTGCACGGCCACCCTCTGTGCGGCGGGGTCGGGGACCCGCTCCAGCGTGACGCCCCCCGGCTCCACGGAGGCGATGGTGAACTGACGGGTGCCAGGGTCGTCAAACCCCTTGCCCTCGACCGCGCCGGGGTATACCGCGAGTCCGCGGCCCAGCCGCACCTCGGACGGCTTGTGGATGTGGCCCAGGGCGATGTAATCGTAGCCGGCCCGCCCGAGGGCGTCCGGATCCAGCGGCAGGGACCGGTCGCCCAGGCCGTCGCCCAGGGTGCCGTGGAAGATCGCCACGTGCAGGCCCGGCTGGTCGAGGCGGGGGAACTGACGGATGGCGGGCCGGGTCTGGGTGACGCCGCCGGTGTAGGCCAGGCTGTACAGGTGCACGGTCTCGCCCTGCGCCTCGATGGTGGCCACGTGGGCCGGGTGCGGGTTGGTCACCAGCAGCCCCGGCCAGCCGTCCCGGCGGGTCTGGTAGACGGAGTTGGGATAGGTGATCTCGTCGTGATTGCCCGGGACCGTCACCACGGGGATCCCGGCCTGCTCCAGCCGGCGGAGCTGGGCGACGGCCGCGGCGACCAGGGGCTCCTCGGGGCAGTGGGTGTCGAACAGGTCGCCGGCGATGACCACGAGCCCGATCCGCCGGCCGGGGTCCAGGGCGAGGTCCACGGCCCGGGCCAGCAGGCCGTCCCGGCGCCGGCGCCGCTCCTCCGCCTGTTCCCGGGCCATGAAGGCCGGCTTCCATCCCAGATGGAGATCGGCCAGGTGCAGGATGCGCACCACGGGACGCGGCCCCCCTTTCGCGAACGTGTCGGCGGCCCGCAGCCGGACCGCCCAGATGGTCTGCTGCACCAATTGGCCGGTGGGCCAACGAATTCCTCTTCCGGCCGCCGACGGCCCGGTCCCCGGACCACACCCTGGACACGCGCCGCACCGCCCCGGATCCACCGGGGCGGTGCGGACGCGGGCGGATCCCACAGCGAGCCGTCTGCCGGACGGGGACGCCGTTCGCGTTAGGCCGCCTTCTGGCCGGCCTTCGAGCCCTTGTGCGTCACCGTGCCGACGATGAGGATCGCGGCCAGGATGGCCAGCAGCACGGCGGCGATGACGTACGGCGAGCCCTTGAACAGGTTGCCGATCCCGCCGACCAGGATGCCCACCAGCTGGAAGTCGGCGTCGCCGAAGGTGGTGTTGGCAAAGCCCAGCGCACCCAGCGTCGGCAGCAGGAAGGCCGCGCCGAAGCTGATGAGGATGCCGTTGACGAAGGCGCCGGCGATGGCGCCCCGCCGGCCGCCGGTGGCGTTGCCGAACACGCCGGCCGTGCCGCCCACGAAGAAGTGCGGCACCAGGCCCGGCACGATCACCGGCAGACCCACCAGCCCCATGATGAACATGGAGACCAGGCCGCCCAGAAAGCTGACGATGAAGCCCACCAGCACCGACGTGGGCGCGTACGGGAAGGTGATCGGGCAGTCCAGCGCCGGCTTGGAGTCCGGGACCACGATGTCCGCGAACCCCTTGAACGCCGGCACGATCTCGTTGATGATCATCCGCACGCCGTAGAGCACGACGGCCACGCCGCCGGCGAAGGTCACGGCCTGCATGAGCGAGAAGACCAGCATGTTCTGCCCGCCGGAGAGCCGCAGGGTCTCCGCGTTGCCCGCCGCCAGGGAGGCGATGAGGAACATGATGAACATCACCAGCGAGGTGGCGATCACCGACTCCCGGAAGAACTGGAGCCCCTTGGGGAACTGGTACTTCTCCAGCGAGTCTTCCCGGTTGCCCACCAGCTTGCCGATGGTCCCCGAGAGCCAGTAGCCGACCGTGCCGAAGTGACCCAGGGCCACCCCGGCCCCGCCGGTCACCTGGTCCATGTAGGGGCTGGCGAGGGCGGGCATCAGCACCATCAGCCCGCCGAGGATCAGGGACCCGGTCAGCACCAGCAGCCAGCCGTCCAGCCCGGCGGTCCCGAGGACGGCCGAGAGCAGCGCCGCCATGAAGAAGGTGTGGTGGCCGGTGAGGAAGATGTACTTGAACGGGGTGATGCGGGCGAAGACCAGGTTGGCGATCAGGCCGAAGACCATGATGAGGGCCGTCTGCGTGCCCAGGGTCTGCTGCGCGATGGCGACGATGGCCTCGTTGTTGGGCACCACGCCCCGGATGCCGAACCCGATCTCCAGAAGCGGGCCCATGTAGTCGAGGGCGCCCTGCAGCATGGTCGCGCCGCCGCTGAGGATGACGAAGCCCAGGATCGACTTCAGCGTGCCGCTGATGACGTCGCTGGCGGGCTTCTTCTGGAACAGCAGGCCCAGAAGCGCCACGAGACCCACGAGTACAGCCGGAACCGAGAGGACGTCGGACACAAAACCCATCAAGAATTCCATGTGCATATCCCCCCATGTATCCGCCGAAGTGCCTCCGGGTGGTTACGGCAGGTCCAGGGCCGTCTTGATCTTCTGGGTCACCTCCTTCCTGTCCATGTAGTTCTGGATGGCCACCACCTTGGCGGCGGCGTTGCTCAGCATCGGGGCGAACTGCGGCGACGTGACGATGATGTCCGCGCCGGCGCCGCCCGCGGTGCCCACGTCGGCCACCTCCACCGAGACCCCCGTCACCCCCAGCTCCTTCAGGGCGCTTTCCACCTGCATGCGCAGCATCAGGCTGCTTCCCAGTCCCATCCCGCACACGGCCAGGATCTTCATCCCCTGCACCTCCGAAAGGTGTATGCCTTCTGCCATCAGGCTTCCGAACTTCACCCCATGCGGCAGCCGCCTCCGTCAGCCCCCGCCCTCCCCCAGGGCGGCCAGGACCTGCCGCTCGATGGCCGCCGCATCCACGCCCAGGTGGGCCAGCAGCTCGTCGTCGGGGCCGGACTCCCCGAACCGGTCCGGCACGCCGACCCGGTGGACCGGCATCGGGCGCCGCTCGCCGAGACACTCCGCCACCGCGGCCCCGAGGCCGCCGATGACGCTGTGCTCCTCGGCGGTCACCACCGCCCGGCAGCGGGCGGCGACGTCCACCACGGCCTCCTCGTCCAGCGGCTTGACCGTCGGCACGTGGAGCACCGCGGCGCCCACGCCCCGCCCGGCCAGCCGACCGGCAGCCTCCAGCGCCCGGGCCGTCATCGTGCCGGTGCTGACGATGGCCACGTCAGTCCCCGGCCGGAGCAGGACCGCCTTCCCGGGCCGGAACCGGTACCCCGCGGGGACCACCGGCGGCACGGCGTTCCGGTAGAGCCGCAGGTACACGGGGCCGGGGATGTCCGGCAGCATGCGGGTGACCTGGGCGGCCTCCTCCGCATCCCCCGGCACGATCACGGTCATGCCCGGCAGCGCCCGCATGACGGCGATGTCCTCCACCGAGGCGTGGGTACTGCCCCCCTTGGAGACCGCGAGCCCGCTGTAGGAACCGACCACCTTCACCGGCAGGCCGGTCTGGCAGACGGAGACCCGGATCTGGTCCAGGGCCCGGCAGACGGCGAAGGCGGCGAAGCTGTTGACCACCGGCACCAGGCCGCAGGCCGCCAGCCCCGCGGCGACGCCCACCATGTTCTGCTCGGCGATGCCCACCTGGATGTACCGATCGGGATAGAGCCGGCCGAAGCCGTCGCACCGGACCGAGTTGCCCAGGTCCGCGTCCAGCACCACCACGTCGGGCCGCAGCCCGCCCAGTTGCGCCAGAGCCTCGCCGTACGCGTCCCGCATCGCCACCGTCACGGTCTCACCCCCAGTTCCGCGAGGGCCTGCTCAGCCTGCTCCCGGGTCAGCGGGTGCGAGTGCCACTCCGGCCGCCCCTCCATGAAGGAGACCCCGCGCCCCTTCACGGTGTGGGCCACCACCAGCAGAGGCCGCCCGTCCGCCGGCCGGTCCAGGGCGGCCGCGAGGGCGGAGACGTCGTGTCCGTCCACCTCCCGCACCTCCCAGCCGAACCCCCGCCAGCGGCCGGGCAGCAGGTCGGGCGGGTGTGCGCCGGTGGTGGAGCGGGTCTGGGACAGCCGGTTGAAGTCCAGGATCGCCGTCAGCCCGGTCAGGCGCAACTCGCCGGCCAGCATCGCCGCCTCCCACACCTGGCCCTCCTGGATCTCGCCGTCCCCCAGCAGGACGTACGTCCGCCAGCCCTCCCCCCGGATGCGGGCGGCCAGGGCCATGCCTACGCCGGCCGAGAGCCCCTGGCCCAGGGATCCGGTGGACATGTCGACCCCGGGCGTCCGGCGCATGTCGGGGTGTCCCTGCAGCCGCGACCCCAGGGCGCCGAAGCCGGCCAGCTCGTCCGGCGGGAAGTAACCCCGCTCCGCCAGGGCGGCGTAGTAGGCCAGCGCAGCGTGGCCCTTGGACAGGATGAACCGGTCGCGCCCAGGCCAGTCCGGCTCCTCCGGCCGGATGCGCAGCGTGTGGAAATAGAGTACGCTGAGGATTTCGGCCGCAGACAGCGACCCGCCCAGGTGGCCGCTCCCCAGGCGCAGGACGGTGCGGATCACGTGGACGCGGATGCGCTTCGCGATCTCGGTGAGCAGCGGAACGTCCGGCGCAGTCACCTAGGTCACCTCCCCTTCGCCGGGTTCCGACGGGGGCGCCGAGACCGACCGGATCAGCCGGAGCACTTCCGCCACGTCGGCGGCGGTGTGCAGCGCCTCCACCGACTGCGGGTTCCCGAGCAGTTCGGACAGCTCCATCAGGGCCTTCAGGTGGGTCTCGTTGTCGATCGCCCCGAGGCAGACCACCAGCCGGACCGGATCGTTGTCGGGGTGGCCGAAGGGCACCGGCTTCCGCAGCCGGACCAGCGACATGCCCAGCCGGAGCACGCCGTCGCCCGGCCGGGCGTGGGGCAGGGCGAAGCCCGGACCCAGCACGATGTAGGGACCATACTCCCGGGCCGTCCGGACCATGGCGTCCACGTAGCGCGGCTCGGCCAGGCCGGCCCTCACCAGCAGGTCGCCCCCCGCCCGGATGGCCTCCTCCCAGTTCTGCGCGTCCACGTCCAGGGCGATCGTCTCCGCGGTCAGCAACTCACTCAACACGGGCTGTCTACCTCTCCATGCCTCAGATTGCAGCGCCATGACCGTGCGGCGGACCCTGGCGACGTCGTCCTCCCCCAGAAGCGGCGAGACCCGCACCACCGGCAGCCCGCAGGGGGGCACCTGGCAGGTGGCGACGACCAGGTCGTGGGGATCCTCCGCCAGCACCTCCCGCACCCGGAAGGCCGAGACGACGCGGCCCGGCTGAATCTCCGGCAGCAGCGACCGGATCCGGGTCACCAGCAGGGCGGAGGTGCCGACGCCCGAGCTGCACACGATGAGCGCGCGGGGAACGGTCCGGCGGCGCAGCTTCTCCCGCTCCAGGGCGGCGGCGATGTGGATGGCCAGGTACCCCACCTCCGGCTCGGGCACCGTCAGCCCCCAGATGGCGGAGAGCGCGCGCCCCACGTCCTGCGCGGCCAGGCACGCGGCCGGGTACTTGGCCTGCACCTCGTCCAGCAGCGGGTTCTCCACCGCCTCGCCCCGTCGCAGCCGCTCGGCGATGGGCCGGAGGTGCAGCGCCAGCCCCATCAGGAACTCCCGGTCCTGCCGCAGGCCGACGCCCAACCGGGTCTCCACCAGGACGGCCATCTGCTCCGCCAGCTCCAGGTCCGCCGGGTGCACGATGTCCCTGCCCGGCGCCGGGTTCACCGCCCGGGTCGCCTCCAGCTGCAGGGCAAGCCAGGCCGCCTCGGTGTTGGGGATGCGGACGGCGAAGCGGTCCTCCAGCGCCCCGCAGAGGGCCTGGGCCTCCCGCCCCCAGGGCGACGACAGCCCCCGGGAGACCTGGTCCGGGCTGTACGACAGCGTATGCCCGGCCTGCAGCCGGCTGAGCATCACCGCCACGCAGATGGACAGCTCCGGCGCGCCGAACTCCCGCAACAGCTCCCCCAGCCGGCCCCAGGGCACCTGGGGCACCAGCGGCCGGAGGAGCGCCTGCAGCGGCGCGGCGTCGGGGTGCCCTTCCAGCAGCAGGGCCAGCTGGGCCTCGTCGGCCAGCTCGCCGATCAGATCCACCATGGCCCGGCGCCAGTAGGGCTCGGCCCCCCGCAGGCAGATGCCCGCGTGGCCGCGCACCAGCGCCAGCCCCCGGCGGGAGGCCCAGGACTCCGCGGTGGCCAGGTCGGTGTGCACCGTGGACTTGCCCACCCCCAGCCGGTCCGCGAGCACGCTCAGCCGCTGCGGCGCGTCGTCGCTGAGCAGCATGAGGAGCACCCGGCGGACCCGCTCCCGCGGCGAAGGGATGTACTCGCTGGGCGGCGGCCCGCCGGCCATGAGCCGGTCCAGGTGCCGGCGGAGCCTGTCCGTATCCCCCTCCAGCCGGTAGCCGACCCCGGCGGTGCTCACCAGCCGCGCGCCGTGGGCCGCCACCCAGTCGGAGAGCAGCTCCAGGTCGTAGCGGACGGAGCGGGCCGGGCAGCCCAGCACCCGGCCGATCTCCCCGGCCGGAAGCGGCCCGCCCGCGGTGAGGAGCAGCCGCAGCAGCCGCTCGCGCCGGTCGTTGAGCACGGGGGCTCGCCTCCTTTCCCGCCTTTCGCGCGTCAAATATTCGGAGTTTACGTATGATCTCCCTGCCCGCCGTCCGTACCGCTTTTGTCATCTTCGCCGTGCCAAAACGCGAACGCCGCGGCCCAGGCGGCGTTCGGTGGGTTTCCGTTCACCGCCTGAGCCGCGGGTCCAGCACGTCCCGCAGCCCGTCGCCGAGGAGGTTGAACCCCAGTACCGCCAGCATGATCGCCAGCCCCGGGAAGGTGACGACCCACGGCGCTAGTTGAATGTAGACCTGCGCCCCCGAGAGCATCGCCCCCCACTCGGGCGCCGGCGGCTGCGCCCCGAGCCCCAGGAAGGAGAGGCCGGCGGCGTCCAGCATCGCGGTGCCGATGGAGAGGGTGGACTGGACGATCAGCGGCGCCAGGGCGTTGGGGAGAATGTGCCGCCAGAGGACGCGCCCGTGGCCGCCGCCTGCGGCCCGCGCGGCCTGCACGAAGTCCTGCTCCTTCAGGGAGAGCACCGACGCCCGCACCAGCCGCGCGTAGACCGGCATGCCCACGATGCCCACCGCGACCATCGCGTTGGTGAGGCTGGGCCCCAGGATCGCGGTGATGGCGATGGCCAGCAGGATCGACGGGAAGGCCAGCAGGATATCGATGACCCGCATGACCAGCAGGTCCAGCCAGCCACCGAAATAGGCGGAGACCGCCCCGATGGCCGTGCCGGTGGTCAGCGAGATCCCCACCGCCACCAGCCCCACCTGCAGCGAGATGCGGCTGCCGTGGATGATGCGGCTGAGGATGTCCCGCCCCTGCTCGTCGGTGCCCATCCAGTGCGCCCGGGACGGCGGCTGGAGCATGTCGGCGAGCCGGCCCCGGAGCGGGTCGTAGGGGGCGATGACGTCGGCCAGCAGCGCCATGAGCACCAGGAGCAGCACGATGGCGCCGCCCAGCACCGCCGCCCGGTGGCGGAGCAGCCGGCGGAGGATCCCCGGCGACCGGCCGCTCATGACGGGATCGCCCCCCGGAGGCGGCAACACGCCCCGTCCCGGGTGGCCCGCAGCCGGTGGTGGCTGCGCACCCTCCAGCGGCCCGACCTGGGCCGGATGCGCCTGGGCCCCCTGCATCATGACGCCTGGAGCCACAGGCGGCGCGCCCTGCGGCGGGCTCGACGAACCACCTGCGGCCGGCGTGCGCGGATCGATGACGGCCATCTCGTCGCCCCCTCCCTACTGGTAGCGGATGCGCGGGTCGATCAGCGTGTAGATGACGTCGACCAGCAGGTTGACCAGGATCATCGCCAGGGTGATCAGCAGGATGCCTCCCTGCACCACCGGGTAGTCCCGGGCGCTGATGGCCAGCACGATGTAACGGCCGATGCCGGGCCAGGAGAAGATGGTCTCCGTCAGCACCGCGCCGCCCAGGAGCAGCCCCACCTGCAGGCCGATGATGGTGACCACCGGCAGCAGGGCGTTCTTCAGCGCGTGCCGGAAGTTCACCCGCCAGTTGGGCAGCCCCTTTGCCCTGGCGGTGCGGATGTAGTCCAGGTTCAGCACCTCCAGCATGGAGGAGCGGGTGATCCGGGCGATGATGGAGAGCGGGATGGTGGCCAGGGCGATCCCCGGCAGGATCAGGTGGCGCAGCCCGGTGACGAAGACCGTCCACTGCCCCCGCACGAGGCTCTCCAGGACCACGAACTGGGTGGCGCCGTCCCACATCATGCGGGCGTCGAGCCGGCCCCCGGCGGGCAGCCAGTGCAGCCGCACCGAAAAGAACATCATGAGGACCAGGCCCAGCCAGAAGATCGGCATGGAGACCCCCACCAGGGCGGCGGCCATCACGCCGTAATCCAGCAGCGAGTTGCGCCACACCGCGGAGACCACGCCGGCCAGGATGCCCAGGACCGAGGCCAGCAGCATGGCGAAGATGGCCAGCTCCACCGTCGCGGGGTAGCGGGCCATGAGCTCTGCCGTCACCGGCTGGCGGCTCTGCAGCGACACGCCCAGGTCGCCCCGCAGCACGTCGCCCAGGAAGGTGAAGAACTGCACGTAGAGCGGATCGTTGAGCCCCATCTGCTCACGCAGGGCGGCGACCGCCTCCGGCGAGGCCCGCTCGCCCAGCATCAGCCGGGCCGGGTCGCCGGGGATGGCGCGCATGAGCACGAAGATGACCACCAGCACCCCCAGGGCGGTGGGGATGGCCAGGCCGATCCGCTTGGCCAGGTAGCGGACGATAGCGATCCCTCCCTGTGTGCCCGGAGGGGGGCGGCAGACGCCGCCCCCCTGGGGTGTGCGGACTGTGCGGACGGGCCTCGCCGGGTCAGCCGGCCGGCCCGGGCCGCACCGTTACGGCAAGGAGACCTTGGCCAGCGACTCGGAGCCGGTCGGGTTGGGCACGTACCCGGTGATGCCCTTGCGGACGGCGATGGGCACGCGGGTGTGCATGAGCGGGACCCACGGCGCGTCCTCCATGATCTTCACCTGGGCCTCCTCGTACAGCCGGGTGCGCTCCGCCTGGTCGGTGGTCTGGCGGGCCCGGATAAGGAGGTCGTGCACCTCGTCGTTGACGTAGAAGGCGATGTTGCCGGCGTCAGGCGTGACGGCGTTGTCCTTGTCCAGCAGCACGTAGAGGAAGTTGTCCGGGTCGCCGTTGTCGCCCGTCCAGCCCAGCAGGGCCATGGTGTGCTCGCCCATGCCGGTCTTCTCGAGGTAGGTGCCCCACTCGTAGGTCACGATCTCCGCCTCGATGCCCACCTCGCGCAGGTAGTTCTGGATGGCGACGCCGATGCGCTCCGGCTGCGGCATGTACGGCCGCGGCACCGGCATGGCCCAGAGCTCGGTCCTGAGCGGGTTGTCCGGCCCGTAGCCGGCCTGGGCCAGCAGCTCCTTCGCCTTCTCGGGATCGTACTCGTACTTGGGCACGTTCGGGTTGTGGCCCCAGACCGAGGGGGGCAGCGGCGAGACGGCCGGGATGCCCATGCCGCCGTAGAAGGCGGTGTTCAGCTCCTCCTTGTTGATGGCGTGGTTGATCGCCCGGCGGATCAACACGTTGTCAAACGGCGGCTTCTGGGTGTTGAAGGCCAGGTAACCGATGTTCATCGGCGGCCGCTCGATGATGTCAAACTGGCCCGTGGCCTGGATCGTGGGCAGGAAGGCGGGCTCCACGCCGTCCATCACGTCCAGCTCGCCGGCCTGCAGGGCGACGAGGCGGGCGTTGTTGTCCGGGATCGACCGGTAGATCAGCCGGTCGATGGCCGGCTTGCCGCCCCAGTAATCCGGGTTGGCCTCCAGCACGATGCGGTCGCCCTTGGTCCAGGAGACGAACCTGAAGGGGCCGGTGCCCACCGGATGATCATTGAGCCGCTCGGGGTTCTCCTGCAGCGCCTTCGGGCTGGCGATCGCGAAGGGCACCATGGCGATGTCCTGCAGGAACGAGGCCTGTATGTTCTTCAGGACAAACTTGACCGTGTAGTCATCGACCACGACCACGTCCTGGATGTTCGAGGCCTCGTCGAAGCCGCCGAACATGTAGCTGTAGTACGGGAACTCGCCACCCACGTGCAGCGGGTCGGAGGTGTTGCGCCACCGGTCGAAGTTGATCTTCACGGCCTCCGCGTTGAAGTCCGTGCCGTCGTGGAACTTGACGCCCTGGCGGAGCTTGAAGGTCCACTCCAGGCCGTCGGGGCTGGCCTCCCATTCGGTGGCCAGCACGGGAACGACCTCCGTGCTGCCCGGCGCGTAATCCAGCAGGCCCTCGTAGATCTGGTGCGTCACCTTGAGCGACTCACCGTCGGTCACCTGAATCGGGTCCAGCGAGACCGAGTCGCCGCCGCGGCCCCAGACGAGCACCTTCTCCTGGGCGGCGGGCTGCTGGGGCGCAGGCGTCGTCGAACCGCCGTCCTGCGTGCTGGGCGTCGTGTCGGTCTGGCCCCCGCTCTGCGAGCCGCCGTCAGTGCCGCTGGGCGAGGAGCTGCCGCACGCGGAAAGCACCAACGCCGCCGCGAGGAGCAGGCCGACCGCCCACCGGAACCGCTTGGTGCGAACCCCCATGAGCCGAATCCCTCCCTCTGTGTGTGCCGGGCCCGGTGCCCGGGATTGACTCATTGAAATTGGACGCGGGGGCCTGCTCCTCCTTTTTGACAACTCTCTCTATACGAAATCTTCAATGAACCCAGAGCGTTGTGCCGATACGCGCAGGGCCAGGTCCGGCGCATCGTGCCGCCGAACCTGGCCCCGGTCCTGTTCCTGCGCCCGGCAGGGCCCGCCCCGCACCAGCGCCGCCGAGGATCGCTTACGCCCCGCCGTAGCGCCTCACGATGCCCTGCCCCAGCTCGAGTACGGCCTGCCGCAGCTCCGGCGGCTCCAACACCTCCGCCCGGCCGCCGAAACCGGCCAGCCAGCGGGCGAGTTCGCCCGTGCCCCGTGCTTCCATGCGGAGAATCACCGCCCCGCCTTCCTCCTCCTCCAGCCGCTGGGAAGGATGCCAGATCGTCTCCCGCACCAGCCTGGCCACCTCCCGGTCGAACCGGACCCGCACGTGCATCAGCGGCCCGAACTCGATGCCCCAGACGTCGCTCAGGAACCGCTCCAGGTCGAAGTCCGGGGGCCGCTCGAAGGTGGTGCTGAGCACCTGCGCCTCCAGGATGCGATTCGCCCGGAAGATCCGGACCTCCCGGCGCAGTTCGCAAAAGCCGATGAGGTAGAGCGCCGTGCCCCGGTAAGCCATCCCGTAGGGACGGACGACCCGCTCGACGGGCGCATCGGCGTGGAGGGACTGGTACAGGATCCGGAGGGGGTGCGGCCCCTCGACCGCGGCGCGGCAGGCGGCCTCCACGTCCGGGGACGGCGGGAGGGAGTAGGCCTGAATGGGATCCACCACCAGCGTCCGGTCGAGGCCGGTGGCCAGCTCCTGCTGCGCCGCCGGCAACACCGCCAGCAGCTTCTCCCAGGCGCTGCGGGCGGCCGTCCCTCCCACCGGACGCTTCCGCTGTCCGAAGTCCAGCGCGGCCATGAGCGCCAGGACCTCGTCCGGCTGGAACTGGATCGGCCGGACCTTGAAGGTGTCGAGGACCGCGTAGCGGCCGCCGTCCCGCACGATGGGCACGCCCATGCGCTCCAGAAACTCCAGGTCCCGGAAGACGGACCGGCGCGTCACACCGAAGCGCCGGGCCAGCTCATCCACCCGGGGCCTGCCGCCTCCCATCAGGACCGTGAGGAGCTGGAAGCGGCGCTCTGCGGCTCTTGCGGATCCGGTGGCCATGGCTCATCCCTCCAACCTAAGGCAATGCTGCACCCGGTGACCTGCGCGAGTCCCGTCCCATGACGCCGCCGATCTTTCTGCGCCTGCCCGGGCGTTATGTAACCCGGGCCCCACCGACGCATACGCTGTGGTGGAGGGATCCATCATGACGATGCCTTTCGGCTGGGGCCGGGACGACGACTGGTGGGACGACGACTGGGACGGCATGGGCCGGGGCAACCCCTGGCGGCGGCGCCGCCGTCGCCGGCGCTTCCCGCCCTTCGGCAAGTTCCCGTTCCAGAAGTTCAACAAGTTCCCGTGGGGCAAGTCCCCCTGGGGGAAGTGGGGCAAGCGCTGGTAGTCCGGGCGAGCCCGGACAGATACCGTTGCGCGAAGGGGCCTGCGGCGGACGCGGGCCCCTGTGGCGCGCCCCCCTACCGCCCCCGGCGCCGGCGCAATCCTTCCTGGCGCATGCGCTTGCGCACGTCGGTGTCGTACGGGGCGGCGGCGATGGCCTCCGCCTGGGCCCGCAGGGCCCTGGCCTGCTCCACCGCATGGCTGTCGCCCCCGGCAGCCTCCGCCTCCAGGGCCTCTGCGGCCGCGAAGAGTCGCATAGCCGCCCCCTGCAGGTCACCGCCGTCGGCCAGTTCCACCGCCTCGTCCCAGGCCGCACCGGCCTGGCTGAGCCGCAACTGGCGCATCACCGTCTCGTCCGGCGGCTCGCCGAGGCGCGCGGGGTCGTCCGTGACCTCCAGCGACACGTCAGCCTCCAGGGTGCCGGGCCGGCCCCCGGCAGCCGCGGGCAGGTAGTGGAGCGCCACCCGCCCCAGCTTCCCGCCGGCCGGCGGCGCGGCCACCGACAGCCGCACCAGGACGTGCTTCACCTCGCCGGCGTACAGGTCGGGGAGCGAAAGCGCCGCCCGGAGCGGGGTTCCCTCCGACCGATACCCCAGCACCCCGCTCACCGCCACGCCGGGTTCCGTCTCGATGATCAGGTGCAGCCCCTGGACGGCCACCTGCAACAGCCCGTGCAGCTCCTCCTGGAAGATGCGGGGGATCTGGTCGGGGTTCGCGATGTAGTGGAAGTTGCCGCCGCCCGCCTCCGCCAGGGCCACCAGCAGGTCCTCGCTGAAGTGCGGGCCAACCCCCATCGTGCTGACGGCGAGCCCCTTCTCCCGCCATGCCCTGGCCCATCCCGCCAGCACGTCGGGATCGGTCACGCCGACGTTGGCCAGCCCGTCGGTCATCAGCAGCACGCGGCTGACCCGCCCCGGCCCCGCGTGCGGCCGGATCTGCTGCATACCCGTCGCCAGGCCGCCGCTCAGGTTGGTGGTGCCGCCCGCGGTGATGCCGTCCACCAGGAGCCTCACGGCGTCCTTCTGGACGACTGGCTGGCTGGGGAACGGCACGTGGACCTGGTCGTCGTAGGTGACGATCGCCAGCCGGTCCTCCTCGGCCATCTGGTCGACCAGGAAGCGCAGGGCCTGTTTGGTGAAGTAGAGCGCAGCCCCGGCCATGGAACCGGAGCGGTCCACCACCGCCGCGAGGTTGAGCGGCGGCCGGCCCTCCGGCGCCGGCATCCGCGGCGCCTTCACGGTGACGAGCAGGTAGACTTCCCCGCCGGACGGGCTGATGCAGGTGCGGTCCAGCTGGGTGCAGAGCGTAAGCGCCTGGGTCATGCGATCGACCTCCCTCCGCACCCAGGGTCGCGCAGGGGGGTGACAGCGTCGTGTCACTACCCGCGCTGCAGAATGCGCACGTCCTCCGCACCGTGCCAGCGGGCGAACGCGTACAGGGCCTTCTCCAGCGAAGTCTCCAGCCCCCGGCGGTCGACCCCGTCCAGTTCCAGCTGCAGCCGGTTCACCACCAGTACCCCGTTCTCCCGGTCCAGCTTCGGGTCCAGCCGTCCAATCAGCCTGTCGCCGTAGAGAATCGGCATGGCGTAGTAGCCGAACCGGCGCTTCGCGGCCGGGGTGTAGACCTCCCACGTGTAGTCGAAGTCGAAGAGGTCCTGCAGCCGCTCGCGCCGCCACAGCAGGTTGTCCAGCGGCGCCAGGAAGCGGACGGTCCGCCGCGGCTCCCAGTCCCCGGCCGCCTCGAGGCAGGGCCGATCCTCCGCCAGGGCGAAGTAGCGCCGCCGCACGCCGTCGACCTCCACCTCGACCCACTCGCCCTTCGCCACCTTCTCCGCCGCCAGGGCCCGCCGCCGGGCCGAGGGGTAGCTCTGCCAGCCGAACCGGAAGTCGCCCAGATCGACCAGGCGGTAGGCCCGCATGTACTTGTCCAGCAGGAACCGCTGCCATTCGGCCTGGCCCGCGCCCACGTCCGGAGTGGACCAGGGACGGGAGACGTCGACCCCGGTGAGAACGGGGCTGTCGCCAGGGAGTGCGCGGCGCTCGCCTTCCCCGCCGCCGCCCTCCTCGCGCGCGCCTGCGCCATGAGCGGAATCGCCGGCGCGTTCGGGGCCGGTTTCCTGGCCTCCCGCGCCAACTCCGGCGTGGGCCCGCAGCAGCGGCGACCGGAGGTTCGAGAAGTCGCCAGGCAGGTCCGCTGCCACGTTGCGGGGAATCACCTGTTCGGCCAGGTCGTACCACTTCTCGTTGCCCTCCCGGCGGGCCACGAAGACCTCGCCGCCCAGCCACAGGAGGTCGATCGCCCGGCCCGACGCCTTGGACGCCTTGTCCGGCGGGTTGTAGCCCAGCCCCAGCAGCCGCGGCCCGTCGTTCCCCAAGGCGCGGGGCGGCAGCGGCCCCTCCCGGTACAGCCGGCGCAGCACGTCGGTCATGACGTCCGCCAGCGCCGCCCGGGCGGGAAGCTGCCGCGCGGCCAGCATAATCGGCCAGAAGTCCGGCAGGTCCCGCATGGGCAGCACGCAGCGGGCGTTGGCCAGGTACTCGAACACCTGCCCGGCGGCGAACAGCCCGTCCAGGTGTTCCGGCCGGTAGCCGCCGACCCGGTTGCGCAGGACCAGGTGGTGGTTGCGCTCCACCACGGCGATGGGGTCCAGCTGGACCGCCTCCAGCCGCTCCAACGCCCGCAGGAGGCCGCTCCGGCCCCTGAGCTCCTTCGCCCAGGGCTGAACGACTCCAGGCACCTCCAGCAACCCCTGCGCATACAGCAGGAACCGGCGGGCGGCCGCCTTGGAGACCCGAACGCGCACGAGCCTTCCTCCCTTCGCCGATGTCCGGTGTCACCCTCAGCATGCTCCTCCAATCTGTTCGCCTTATCGAACAGCCGTTCCTGCTTTCCGCGGACTGTTTGCCCCCTCCCGCCGGGCCCCTGGTGCCGCCGCGGAGCCCCTCTGCGGCGACGCACGCCGGTCCGGTGCTCGCCCCGGACTGACGCCTCCTGATGCGCCCGGCCTTGACGACTCCTGGTCAATGCGATATGCCGTCGATGTATTTCTAGACGAAACGAGGTCATGTCTAGTGAGTCCGGAGGCCCTGCTGAACGCTGCCACCCTCGCTGACCTGAAGCGCGGGTACCTGGAGTCGACCGACGCATACACGTGCCTCTGCTGCGGCGAGCGCGTCGAGAAGGGCGTGGTCTACCCGGTGGGCGACCGGCTGTTGGAGGCCGGCCGCTACATCCAGCAGCACATCGCCGAGGCGCACGGGTCGGTGTTCGCCCATCTGGTCGCGCTGGACAAGCAGGCCCACGGCCTGTCCGACCTGCAGCGCCGGCTGCTCACCCTCTTCTACGAGGGCAAGAGCGACGAGGAAATCAAGGCGCTCTTGGGCGCCGGGTCGCTCTCCACGATCCGGAACCACCGTTTCATCCTGCGGGAAAAGGAGCGGCAGGCCCGGATCTTCCTGGCCATCATGGAACTCTTGCACGAACGCCAGTCCACAGGCGGTGCGACCGGCGCGCACGGAGGGAAGCGGTCCCGCTCTGGCAAGGCCCCCGCCGACCAGAGAGCTGCCGACGACGCCATCCTGGCCCGGTACTTCCCCTACGGCCCCGAGGGGCCCGTGCAGCACTTCAGCACCGCCCCCCTGAAGCACAAGCGCATGATCGCCGCCGTGGTGGCGCAGCGCTTCACCCCCGGCCGCACGTACAGCGAACGGGAGGTCAACGCGGTGCTGGAGCCGATCGTCGAGGACTATGTGTTGCTCCGCCGGTGCCTTGTGGAGTTCGGCTACCTGAAGCGGCTGCCGGACGGCAGCCAGTACTGGCGCGGCAACGTCGATGAAGAAGGGATGAAACAGGTGGACCGCAGGAAGGAGTTGAAGCGGCTCGCCCGAGAGGCCAAGACCGAGGGCGGGGTCTTTCAGGTGCGCAACACTCGGAACGGGATGGTCTGGATCGGGGTGACGCCCAACTTCCGCACCCTGAACGGGCAGCGGTTCCAGCTGGAGATGGGCTCGCACCGGAGCCGGGAACTGCAGCAGGCCTGGAACGAGTACGGCCCGGACGCTTTCGTCTTCGAGCCGCTGGAGGCGTTGGAGGTGCCGGAGACCGGCCCCTTCGACCGGGATGCGGCGCTGAGGAAGCTGAAGCAGAAGTGGCTGCGGAAGCTGCAGCCCTTCGGCAGCCGCGGGTACAACCTGCCCAGCGAGCTGGAGGAGGAGACCCCGTAGCCCTGCGGGGTAGCGCAGACGGGCCGGTGCTTCCCCACGCACCGGCCCGTCTGCGTGCTCTCCGGCCATCTTGTGGCCGACAGCGCCGTTCCGCCTGGCCGCGCGGACCGGCGCTACTCCTCGATCGTCGTCAGATCCCCCGGATCCAGCCCCAGCTCCTGCGCCTTCAGCACCCGGCGCATGATCTTGCCCGATCGGGTCTTGGGGAGCGACGCAACGAAGGCGATCTCCGCCGGGGCGGCGATCGCCCCCAGCTGGTGGCGCACGTGGCCGATGAGGGCCTGGGCCAGTTGCTCGCTGGGCTCGTACCCCCTGCGGAGGATCACGAACGCCTTGATCGCCTCCCCCTTCACCGGATCAGGCTTGCCGATCACGGCCGCCTCACCCACCGCCGGGTGGCTCACCAGGGCCGACTCCACGTCGGCGGTGCCGATCCGGTGGCCGGCCACATTCAGCACGTCATCCGCCCGGCCCAGGACGGCGATGTACCCCTCCTCGTCCACGGTGGCCACGTCGCCGGAGGTGTACACACCGGGGACCGTCTGCCAGTACGCCTCGTACCGGGACCGGTCGCCCCAGATGGTGCGGAACATGTGGGGCCAGGCCCCCCGCAGGCAGAGCAGCCCGCCCTTTCCGGGAGCCACGGGCTTTCCGTCGGAGTCCAGCACCTCCGCCCGGATGCCGGGGAAGGGCCTCCCCGCCCGTCCCGGCTTCACGTCCATGCAGGGCAGCGTGCCGATGGTGGGCGCCGCCGTCTCGGTCTGCCACCAGTTGTCCAGCACCGGGCCCCGCCGCTGCATGATGTGCTCGTAGGCCCAGAGCTGGGCCTCGGGGTTGAGCGGCTCGCCGGCGCAGACCATCAGCTTCAGGCTGGAGAGGTCGTAGCGCCGGGGGTGCTCCTCGCCCATCCGCATGAACATGCGCACCGCCGTGGGCGCGGTGTAGAGCTTGTTCACCTGGTACCGCTCCACGATCTCCCAGACGATGCCCGGGTGCGGGTAGTCCGGCGCCCCCTCCCTCACCAGGATGGTGGAGCCGTTCACCAGCGGGCCGTAGACCATGATCGAGTGGCCCACGATCCAGCCGATGTCCGACGTGCACCAGTAGATGTCGTTCTCCCGGATGTCGCAGGCGATGCGCCACAGGTGCGTGGTGCCCACCATGTAGCCGCCGTGGGTGTAGGCGGCGCCCTTGGGCTTGCCGGTGGAGCCCGAGGTGTAGAGGATGAACAGCCAGTCCTCGCTGTCCATCACCTCGCAGGGGGTGTCCGCCGAGCCCCGGGCCAGCAGCTCGGCGAAGTCGGTCTCGCCCTCCTGCAGCTCCAGGGCCGGGGTCGCCCGGCGGTGGACCACCACGTGCTCCACCTGCGGGTTCCCCTCCACCGCCTCATCGACGATGGCCTTCAGGTCGATCCGCCTTCCTCTGCGGTAGCCCGCGTCCGCGCAGAGCACCACCTTCGCGCCGGCGTCCTCGATGCGCTGCCGCAGCGCCCCGGCCCCGAGCCCGGCATAGACCACGCTGTGGATCGCCCCGATGCGGGCGCAGGCCAGCATCGCCATGATCCCCTCCGGGGTCAGCGGCATGTAGATGATCACCCGGTCGCCCTTGCCGACCCCCAGCTGCTGCAGGCCCCCCGCCAGCCGGGCTACCTGGCGGCGGAGCATCGCGTAGGTGAAGACCCGCTCCCGGCCGTCCTCCGACAGCCAGATCAGGGCCGCCTTGTTGCGCCGCTCGCCGTCCGCGTGCCGGTCCAGGGCGTTGTAGCAGATGTTGGTCTGCCCGCCCAGGAACCAGCGGGCATCCGGCCCGTCCCCCTCCACCACCCGGTCAAAGGGCCGGAACCAGTGCACCTCCTCCCGGGCCACCCGGCCCCAGTAGGCCGCGGGATCCGCCATCACGGCCTCGTAATATGCCTCGTAGTCGGTCACGTGGGCAGACCGGGCCAGCTCCGGGGGAGGGGCGATGCGCCCCTTCCCCTGGAGCAGCTGGGCAAACTGCGCGTCCATAGACATGCACCCCCGCTAGTCGCCGGTGGCCGGAGCCGCCGCGTCGTGCAGGTGCTTCGGGAAGCGCAGCCGGTCCACCAGGGCCTGGATCTCCTGCCTGGGCGGTGCGGTTGCGAGCGAGATGGCGATGGTGAGCAGGAAGTTGAGCGGCATGCCGAAGATGCCCGCGGCGTTGGGCAGGATGCCGCCGATGGACTGGCCGGTGTTGTAGGACCAGATGATGTAGCCCAGGGTGGTCACCAGGCCGGCGATCATGCCGGTGATGGCGCCGGCGGTGTTGATGCGCTTCCAGAAGATGCCCAGCACCAGGATCGGGAAGAAGGACGCGGCCGCCAGCGAGAAGGCCCAGGCGACGATGTCGGAGATGATGCTGAGCCGCAGGCTGGCGATGTAGGCGGCGATCGCCGCCACCGTCACCAGCATCACCCGGGAGATGGTCAGCCGGGTCCGATCGCTCGCGCTGCGGTTGATCAGCTTGAAGTAGATGTCGTGGGAGATGGCGGTGGCGACCACCATCAGCAGGCCGTCGGCGGTGGAGAGGGCCGCCGCCAGGCCGCCGGCCGCAACCAGGCCCGCCACCACGTAGGGCAGGCCGGCGATCTCCGGCATGGCCAGCACCACCAGGTCGGAGTTGAGCCCGAACTCGGCGTACTCCACCAGGCCGTTGCCGTTGGCGTCGTTGATGGTGAGCAGACCGGTCTTCGTCCACGCCTCGACCCAGCCGGGCAGCGCGTCGATGGGCTGGCCGACGACGTTATGCAGGACCTCCCAGCGGGCGAACGCCGCGTACGCCGGGATGGTGATGTACATCAGACCGATGAAGAAGAGCGCCCAGCCCACCGAGAAGCGGGTCTCCCGCACGTTGGGGGTGGTGTAGAAGCGCACGATCACGTGGGGCAGCCCCGCGGTGCCGCACATCAGGCAGGTGATGAGCGCCAGGAACTGCGCCCGGGTCCAGTCGTTGAACGGCGTGAGGTAGTCCTTGGCGATGCCCAGGGCCGCCTCGGTCGCGGCCACGTCGGTGAGGGCCTTTCCGTACATCAGCTGCGGGAACGGGATGCCCGTGATCTTCTGCGAGACGAAGACGGTCGGCACGATGAAGGCGATGATCAGGATGATGTACTGGGCCACCTGGGTCCAGGTGACGGCCTTCATGCCGCCCAGCATGGAACAGACCAGGATGCCCAGCAGGCCGACGAAGCAGGCGACCCGGAAGTCGATGCCCAGGAACCGGGACATGATGATGCCGACGCCCGACACCTGTGCGATGAGGTACGTACCGGACACGATGATGGCGGCGATCACCGCGACCACCCGCGGGAAGGCGCCCGGGTACCGCACGCCGACGAAGTCGGGGATGGTGTAGGCGCCCAGCTTGCGGATGTACGGCGCCAGGAACATGGCCAGCAGCACGTAGCCCCCGGTCCAGCCGACGGTGTAGGAGAGCCCCTCCTGCCCGAGCACGTAGAGCGTGCCGGCCAGGGAGATGTAGGAGGCGGCGCTCATCCAGTCGGACGCGGTGGCCATGCCGTTGAAGATGCCCGGGACGGTGCGCCCGGCCACGTAGTACTCGTCCAGGTTGCCGGTGCGGGACAGGATGCCGATGGTGGCGTAGATGCCGATCGTGAGCACCATGAAGGTCCAGCCGATGGCGCGGCTTCCGATCAGGCCGGCGGACTCCATCAGCCAGAGGACGACGACGAAGACCCCGAAGGCCAGGGTGTACATCCCCCAGATCCGGCCGAGCCGGTCAATTTGACTGAACACGCGCGCTCACCCCCTACTCGTCCACGCCGTACTTCTGGTCGATGGCCCGCATGCGAAAGGCGTAGATGAAGATCAGGATCACGAAGGTGATCTGCGCCCCCTGGGCCCCCATGTAATACCCCAGGGGGAAGCCGGTGAGAATGCGGAACTGGTCCAGCCACTCCGTCACCGCGCCGGCCCCGATCGAGACCAGGAACCAGACCAGCAACAGCTTCACCGCCAGGCCGAGGTTCGCCCGGAAGTGTTGCTCATACCGCTCCGCATCCTTGGGACTCATATCCACTCTCCCCTTTGCCGGTTTTCCGGTTGCGAAGCTGCAACCGGAAAGAATATTTACTCGGAATTCTCATTATTTCCTCTAGTCATGCATCTATGTATGCAAGTTCATTGTGGAACGTGGGAATGTCTGGCGCCCCCGGCGGCGCCGCTGCCCCGCTGGCCACGCCTCTACCCGGGTTCGGGCCCTCCGGGCGCGGGCGCGGCAGAAAGCCGCCCCCGATTGACCAGCGAGGTCACCGATGCCTCCCTCGATGAGATCAAGCGGGGGTACACCTAGATTCCGCTGCTGCGGGCACCAGGTGGAGAAAGGCGTCATCGACCCGGTCGGCGACCGGCTGTACTATGCCGGGCGGTACATGCGCCACCATGTCGCCGAGGCCCACGGGTCCGTCTTCGCCTACCTGATCGGGCTGGACAAGCTGCAGACTTCCGGCGAGCGGGGCGACAACCTGCCCCGGGAGCTGGAGGACGACGATGATGGCGGCCAGTGAAGCTGAACCCGGGCCCGGGTCCCGGCCAGGCGGCTGGCCCCGCGCACAATCTGAACCCCAAGCGCCGCGGTCATCCCAGATTTTGCGCGCAACCAGCGCCACTCCGACCCCGATCATACCCCCCAGGGGTACTTCGAGCGCCGCTCTGCCGTCCTCACCCGGGCCATCACGCGCCGAATCCGGCTTGTCACCCGGACCTCGCGGCGTGCACGCGGGGGCGAACGCGCAAAATCTGCACCTGCTGCTGACACGCAGGTGCAGATTTTGCGCGCCACTGGCCCCTCCGAAGCCGCAACAATACCCGCCGGGGTACCCTCGTCCACCCATACCCCCCCAAGAGCGGCAGCGTGCTTCGGACACCGGGCCAGTCGACCTACGCACCGCCACCTCCACCTGGCCCTGCACAGGCCGCTCACGGCCCGGCAGACGAGGGGGCACACGCCCCGCGTCTGTGCTACATTAAGGGCAACTCCATCGTTCCAGTTCCCCATTCGGGAGGGATTGCCGATGCTGGTCACCGTGCTGGGCCGGTACTCCCCCTACGCCCCGGTCGGCGGGGCATGCCCCGGCCTGCTGGTGCAGGCCCGCGGCGTCGCGCTCATGCTGGACGGCGGTCCCGGCACCGTCGCCCGGCTGCAGATGCAGGTGCCCGCGGCCCACCTGACCGCCGTGCTCGTCTCGCACCTGCACCACGACCACATCGCCGACCTGCACTGCCTCCAGTACCTGATGGCCGACCAGGCCCCCGGGCGGGAGCCCCTGCCGATCTACGCGCCCGGCGGCGACAACCCCGACCGCCGCTGGCTGGAGCCCTCCAGCTTTGGCGCCAGGTGGGTGCGGCTTCTGCCCCTGCCGGTGGATGAAGGGCTCGCCGTCGGCCCGCTCCGGGTGACCTTCGCCCGGACCGACCATCCGGAACCGTGCTGGGCCATGCGCATCACCGACGGGTGCCGCACGCTGGTCTACACCGCCGACACCGGCGCCGGCGTCGACCTCGCGCCCTTCGCCCGGGGGGCCGACCTGCTCATCGCCGAGTCCACCTTCGTCGCGGCCAACGGGCAGAACCGGCGGGGCCACCTGACCGCGGCCGAAGCCGCCGATCTGGCCCTCCGGGCCGGCGTCCGCCGGCTCCTGCTGACCCACTTCCTGCCGTCCACCCCTGCGGCCGAGGCCGAGGCGGAGGCCCGGGCGATCTTCCCGCCGGCGGAAGCGGCAGTGGAGATGCGGACGTACCCGGTCTGATTGTCGCGGGGCGGGCACCCGCCGCCGGGGATGCATCTTTGGCCCGGGTGCGGCATTCCATGATACCAACCGGTTACAACCAGTGGTGACCTCTGCCTTGGAGGTGGCACCCTTGACGGCGAGCCTCCGTGCGGCGGGTCCCGCGGACCGCCGCCCGGCCCGCAAGCCCATCATCGGCATCACGCCCAGCTTCGACCGGGAGTGCGACCGGCCCCTGATCAGCGGCAGGCCCCTGCTGTACGTGACCCAGGAGAACGTGCGGGCCATCCGGGCTGCCCGGGGGCACGCGGTCATCCTGCCCACGTGCCTCGACGATGAGGACGACCTGTTGGACCAATTGGACGGCCTCCTGGTCACCGGCACGGAGACGCCCCTGCCCCGGCGGCTGCGCCAGCGCGGGCAGCTCCCCGGCCTCCGGGAGCAGAACCCGGAGCGGTACGACTCGGACAGCCGCTGGCTGCGGGGCGCCCTGGCCCGACGGATGCCCGTGCTCGCCATCTGCCACGGCATGCAGATGCTCAACGACATCCTGGGCGGGTCGCTCTGGCCCCGGATCTTCCCGAAGAACGAAAGCGAGCGGCACGCCCAGACCGCGCCGCCGGACCAGCCATGGCACCCGCTGCACGTACTCCCCGGCTCTCTGCTGGCGGCTTCCCTGGGTGTCACGGAGACCATGGTCAACAGCTTCCACGTCCAGGCCGTGAGGCGACCAGGCGACGGCGTGCAGGTCACCGGGTTCTCGGCGGACGGCGTCGTCGAGGCGATCGAGTGCCCCGGCTACCCCTTCGTGATCGGCGTGCAGTTCCACCCGGAACGGCTGGTGCGCAGCAACCCCCACATGCTGAATCTGTTCCGGGCGTTTGTCTCCGCCGCCGCCGCGTACGCCGGGGAACGGTGCGCCGTCTTCTGAGCCGCACCGCAGGGCCCGTGCATCCCCGCGGCCGGCCCCCGCCAGGGGCGCCGGCCGTTCCCGCGCCGTCGGTGCCATTCCCTCCGCCTTGACAGCGACGCACGAGAGCAATCATAATATAGGTGATATATTCACCTAGATGATGGACTCCTCTACCAGGGTACGCCCCGTCACGACACCCCTGGCTCTGCGCCGGCGCACGGGCCGGACAGCCGGGGCAGGGCCCGGGTGGGACCCGTCGCGGCCCGGCCGGGGAGTCAGGAAGGACCTATGGGAGGGGTGTGACCATGCGCATCGCCGCACCTGTGCAGGAGGGCCGCCTGAACCCGCACTTCGGCCGCTCGCCGGCCTTCGCGTTCTTCGACGTCGATCCCGGAACCAGGCAGATCACCGGCCCGCAGATCCTCCCGGCGCCCCCGCACGACCACGGCGCCCTCGCCGCATTCATCAAGGAGAACGGCGCGGCCGTCGTGATCGCCGGGGGCATGGGCCCGGGCATGCGGCACGCCCTGGACCGGGAAGGGATCACCGTCGTCCTGGGTGCGCCCGGCATCGACCCTGTAGAGGTGGTCAGGCAGTACCAGTACCTGGACGGCATCCTGGTCACCGCCGATCCGGGCCGTGGGCACGACCATGGGCAGGGCTGCTGCCACCGTCACGCAGGGGAAGGGCGGTGAGCGGACGATGCGCCGGGCACACCACCACCATCCCCGGTGCCGGGAGCGCCGCTCGGGCATGGGCCACATGTACCGCTTCGTCGAGCCCGTCGTGCTGTACGCCCTGAAGCGGAAGGGAGAGAGCCACGGTTACGACCTGGCCGGCGTCGTCCGGGAGTGCGCCCTGACCGAGTCCGAGATCGAGCGGGCCTCCCTCTACCGGACCCTGAAGCACCTGGAGGTCGCCGGGCACGTGACGTCCCGCTGGGAGGCCGACCAGAGCGGCCCCGCCCGCCGGCTCTACCGGCTGACCCAGAGCGGCGAACAGTACCTGGGGGAGTGGGTGGAGACGCTGGACAGGCTGTCTCAGGCCATGGCCCGATTCGTGGCGGAGGCGCGCAGCCTCGGGGAGGACAGCCGGTAGCAGACGAAAAGCGCGGCCCCTGTGCCCGGGACCGGGCACAGGGGCCGTCGCGCGCCTTCCTTATACTTTAGTAGTTCTCCACGAAGATCTCAAAGTACGCTTGCGGGTACTGGCATGCCGGGCAGAACTTCGGCGCGGCCGTGCCCTCGTGGATGTACCCGCAGTTGCGGCACTTCCAGAAGTACTTGCCGTCGCGCTGGAAGACGACGCCCTTCTCCAGGTTCTCCACCAGCTTGCGGTAGCGGGTCTCGTGCGCGGTCTCCGCCTTGGCGATCATCCGGAACGCCGTGGCGATCTCCTTGAACCCCTCCGCCTCTGCGATGTCCGCGAACTCGGGGTACATCTCGGCCCACTCGTGGTGCTCGCCGGCGGCGGCGGCCTTCAGGTTCTCCACGGTGTTGCCGATCGCGATCGGGTACGCGGCCTGGATCTCCACGTCGGCCGGCATCTCACCCTCCAGCCCGGCTGCGGCCAGGCTGAAGAACCGCTTGCCGTGCTCCGCCTCGTTCAGGGCCGTCTCCTCGAAGATCGCGGCGATCTGCTCCAGCCCCTCGTCCCGGGCGACCTTGGCGTACATCATGTACCGGGCCTGGGCCTGGCTCTCCCCCGCAAACGCCTTCAGCAGGTTCTCCAGCGTCCTGGTGCCTTTCAGGTTCATACGGATTCTCCTTTCCCCAGCGAGGGGTCCGCGGTCGCTGGTGTACATCCCCATTCTACCCGAGTTTGTTCTCGGTTTCACTTGCCCAAAGGACCCATGCCCCCTGGTCCGGACGGCCTGCCCCGACCGAATCCCCCGGGCCCCCGGCATGGTCCCATCGACCATCGCCTGCCCCCGGCCGACGCGTCTCCGGCCGTCCGGGCGCGCTGCGGCCCCAGCCCGCCCCGTCGGGGGGAGCCGGGGCCGCGTTCCCGGTTCGCCCGACCATGGGCGGACCGGGGCAGTGAGCTTTCGGCGCAGCGGCGGAGGCGCTACAGCCCGATCTTGACCCGCGTGGCGTAGAACACCACCCGGCCGGCCAGCTCGCCCAGGGCCACCAGCGCCACCAGGGCGCCGGCGAACTGCGGCATGTTCGCCAGCTTCTTCTGCGCCACCCGCCGCCAGACCAGCGGCATCATGATCCCCGTCCCGGCGGCGATGCACACGATCTGGCCCCAGTACAGCGCCGACCACTCCCCCGCGATCAGGGCGGCGGTGGCCTGCGCCTCGGGACCGGCCGTGCCCAGGTACACCCCGTGCAGCGCCAGCGCCATCACCTGCAGGGCCAGCATCGCCATGGCGCCCACCACCAGACCCATCAGGCCCCGGGGTTCCTCCCCACCGGTCCGGCAGCACAGCCCGGCGAACACCGCCGACGTGCCGATCAGCCCCGCGGTGGCGTAGAACACCAGCGTCGTCGACACGTGCGTCCAGGCGGGGAAGGCCGTGGTGCGGTAGATCATCGACATGACGTAGATCAGCGCAAGGCCCGCCAGGCTCGTCAGCACCGCCCAGCCGTTTCTCGTCTCGCGGCTGCCCACCTCCTGCCGCTCCAGCACCACGCTCGCGATGCCGGTCACGCCGAACAGCAGCGTCAGCAGGATCTCACGGCTCAGCCACGACGTGCCCAGGTTCCCCATCGTCTTCAGCGCGTTGAGCGGGTACCCCAGGTGCGTCAGCGAGGCCAGCACGCCCGCGATGCCCAGGCCCAGGGCCAGGTACAGGAAGCGCATCCGCGCCTCCTTCGATTCCGCATTCCACAGCACCAGCCGGCTCGCCACGTAGATGCCCACGGACGACTGCAGGCAGAGCGTGTAGAGAATCAACGACCAGTCGTGCATGTTCACTTGCGGCTCCCTCCAATCGGCGAGCTGATGGCCCCGGTCGGCGGGTTGACCAGGAGGGACGGGCGGGTGCGGGACGGATCGGCCAGCCCCTGCACCCAGGCCGTGCCGCCGTGCTTGGCCCGCAGTTCCTCGATGTCGCCGAAGTCGATCAGCTGGTACGGGCAGGCGTCCACGCAGACCGGCCGCTGCCCGGCCTCCACCCGGTCGATGCAGCCGTCGCACTTGTGCACCCTGCCCACCTCAGGGTTGTACTGGGGGGCGTCGTACGGGCAGGCCCAGACGCAGCTCTGGCACCCCACGCAGTCGTCCTGGTTCACGAGCACGAGGCCGTTGTCGGACCGCTTGTACATCGCCCCGGTGGGGCAGACGCAGACGCAGGCCGGATCGGCGCAGTGGTTGCAGCTGATGGAAAGCCAATACGAGGTGACGTTGTGGACCCAGCCTTCACCGCGCTGCACCCAGCCGCCGTCCTCGTAGTTCACCACCTTGCGGAACAGCTGGCCAACCTCGAGGCTCGCCCGGTCCTTGCAGGCGATCTGGCAGGTCTTGCATCCGGCGCAGTACTTGGCATCGATGAAGAACCCGTATTGCATTCCTGCTCACCTCCTCAGAGCTTGGCCACCTGGACCAGGTTGGTGTGCTGGGGGTTGCCCTTGGCGCCCGGGCTCGGGTGGTACTTGGTCAGCACGTTGATGCAGCCGCGGGTGTCGATGCCGTTCGCGTCCGGCGTGTACCAGGCCCCCTGCGGCAGGTCGACGACGCCGGGCATGATGGTCTTGGTGACCCGGCACCGCACGTGGACCTCGCCCCGGTCGTTCCAGATCCGCACCATGTCGCCGTCCCTGATGCCCCGCTCGGCCGCGTCGATCTCGTTGATGGTGAGCGCCTGCGGCTCCACTTCCTCCAGCCACGGGTTGTTGTCGTGGGTGGAGTGGACCCGCCGCTTGGTGTGGTGGCCGATGAGCTGGAGCGGGTACTTGCGCCGCAGCTCCTCCGGCGCCTCCGGCCCCTCCCAGGCAGGGATGTACTTCGGAATCGGCGGCAGCTCGTCCGGAATCCCCCACTCCTCCCCCAGCCTGGCCAGCTGCTCGGAGTAGATCTCGATCTTGCCCGAAGGCGTGCTGAGCGGGTTCTTTTCCGGATCGTCGATGAACGCCTTCATCCCGATGACGGGCGCCGAGGCCTTGCTCTTGATCACCGGGTTCTTCTTGAGCTCCTCGAAGGTGGGGAAGTCAGGGTTCTTCTCCCGGAGTTGCTCCACCATCCACTCCTGCCACTGCTCCATCGTGCGGCCCTCGGTAAAGGCGTCCTTCACGCCCAGCCGCTCGGCGAGGGCGGTGCAGACCTCGTACACGTCCTTCGTGTCGTAGAGGGGCTCAATGGCTGCCGGCGTGTAGTAGAGCCGGTCGCCCATGATGGACGCGTCGCGCCCCATCTCCGTGCGCTCGAAGGAGGAACGGTCGGGCAGCAGGATGTCGGCGAACTTCGCGCTGGGGGTCATGAAGATGTCGTGGACCAGGATGAACTCCACCAGGGACTCATCCTCGAGGATCTTCCGGATGTGGTTGATCTCGGCGTGCTGGTTGATGAGGCAGTTGCCGCCGTAGTTCCAGATGAACTTGATGTTGCTGTCCAGCTTGTCCACGCCCCGCAGGCCGTCCTTCGCCCGCAGCTCCGTGCCCCGGATGATGGCGTCCGGCCACTGGAAGACCGAGATGGACGCCTTCACCGGGTTCGTGCCGAGCGGGAAGGAGAAGCTCGGGGTGCTCCGGCCGCCGGGCCGGGTGCCGTTGCCGCCGCCGGAGATGCCGATGTTGCCGGTCATCGCCGCCAGGACCGGCAGTGCGCGCACGGGCTGCTCGCCGTAGGCGTGCCGCTGCCAGCCGAGGCCCTGGACCAGGGCGCAGGGCTTGGTGAGCGCGATCTCGCGCGCGAGGCGCACGATGGTCTCCCTGGGCACGCCGGTGATCCGCTCCGCCCACTCGGGGGTCTTGGGCACGCCGTCCGACTCGCCCAGCACGTAGCTCTTGAATGAGGACTTGGGCGGCGCCCCCGGGGGCAGGTGCTCATCGTCAAACCCCACGCAGTACTTGTCCAGGAAGGCCTGGTCGTGGAGGTTCTCGGTGATCATGACGTACGCGAGAGCGTTGATCAGCGCGTTGTCCGTGGTAGGCCGGATGGGAATCCACTCATCCGCGAGGGCCTTCGCCGTCTCGGAGAGGCGAGGATCGACGACGATGATCTTCGCTCCGGCCTTCTTCGCCTGCACGTACCAGTAGTACTGGTGGCCGCCGCCCTGCCGGGTTTCGGCCACGTTTTCCGCGAACAGGACGATGAGGCGAGAGTTGACCAGGTCGTCGGCCGAGTTGTTGCCGCCGTTACCGAGGGTGTAGGGGTTGGCGAAGGAGTACTGGGCGGAGCTGTAGGTCCCGTAGTAGTTCAGGTAGCCGCCCAGCTGGTTGAGCAGGCGGTTGACGATGCCCGTCGGCCACGACTTGAAGACGGGGTTCATCACACCGGTGCCGTACTGGTAGAAGATGGCCTGGTTGCCGTACGTCCTGATGACGCGGTCCAGGTTCTCCGCGATAATGTCGAACGCCTCGTCCCAGGAGATGGGCTCGAACTTGCCCTCGCCGCGCTTGCCGACCCGCTTCAGCGGCTGCTTCAGCCTGTCCGGGTGGTAGAGCTGCTTGCGCATCGCGCGCCCGCGCACGCAGCCGCGCTGCGCCGGCGCCCACGGCAGGTCCTGTTGGTCGGTGTCGATCCGGGTCACAACCCCGTCCCGCACCTCCAGCATCAGGATGCAGTTGCCGCTGCCACAGTTCATGGAACACACGTGCGGCACGATCTTCGCGGGCGCGGCGGGCGTCCCGGCGGATGCCGTCGGTACGATCAGCTTGCGGGACGCATCGGCGGAAACACCCAACGCCGCCCCGGCGCCAATCACGGCTGACCACTTCAGCAAGGTTCTGCGTGAGATCTCTGGCAGCATACCGCGATCGCCTCCAGTCTCAGGTCTGTGCAAGCTCCGTCAGCCACTCCCGGAGGAGCAGGACGTCGGACCGAAACAGTCCCAGCGTCATCCGGGCCACCCCGGCATAGAACCCCGTCACGCTGGCCGCCTCCACCTTGTCCACAAAACGGTCCGCCCAGCGAAGCAGGTGGTCTTCCAGACACTCGCGCTGCCCGTCCACCAGTTCCCGGGCGCCGGCTTCATCGCCGCCCTCCAGACACTCAGCCGTCTGCCTGGAGAGCTCGCCGAGGAACGCCAGCTGCACGGCGATGTGATCGTCCGTAACGGCCAGGGCCTGCTCGGCCTCTAACCCGAACCGGGCGTAGAGGGCCCTCACCCGGAGGGTCTCCTCGCCCATCAGGGCCCCCTCCCGGTCCAGGTACACGGACTGCCACGGTGGCGCGGCGGCCGGGCCCAGGGTTCCGAAAAGGTGCCAGAACTCGTGTCGGAGCGCGTCCGGGTCCACGGCCGGCAAAGCGGCGGCCAGCCGCTCCAGGCCACGGTCGACATCCGGCTGTCCCCGACCCACCGGCCATTCCCGGACGAAATCGGGGTGACGGATCACCGCCAGCAGCCGCTCGTCGGGCGGATCGCGAAACAACCTGGCCAGAAGCCCGTACACCTCGGCCCGAACCTCGCAGTACCACGCCAGGTCCGGCAAATCCACGGCCAACTCCCTCCTTCCGCGGGGGACCGCCAGCACGGTGACGGCCCTCACGAGCTTTGTCCCCATTGTGCCGCACAGTGCGGAAAGGCCGGTATCGCCGTCGGGACAACGATTTCTGCTCAAAACTGAGGAGTACTCCTCTGCAGGACCTAGGATAGAAACCGGATGCATACCGGGGGTCTACGGACTATGCGCGGGGAGCGCGGGCAGACCTGCGCGATCGGGCATCGGCAGGCTCGGCCGGGCCGACACAAAAGAACCGGGCTCCGCTGAGGGAGACCCGGCTCTTCCATAATTCTAAGCGTCAGGGGTCCGCCGACCGCTCATCTCAGGCCGGCCCGGACGGTCATCCGCCCGTCGGTCAGCTCGACCCCGGTGAGCGTAAGCGGCGCCACCAGGGAGCTCACGTCGATGTCCAGCAGACCCTGGGACACGATCTCGGCGATGACGCCTTCAGGCACCCGGAACTCGCGCACCTGCATCAACGAGGGCTCGAACCGCAGCCTGCCGTCGGGCAGCACCAGGAAGCCGCCGCTGATCTCCACCGGTACGTCCGCGAACGTCCCGGAGAGCACGAAGGCTTCCTCCTCCCCCACCAGGTCCACACGCAGGCCGGCGAGCACGTCGTAGCCGCCGATATAGGCGTTGAGCTGCTCCTCGGTGATGGTGGCCACCGCGCTCGGCGGGAACAGGGAGAAGCGGAGGTCGTCGGGCTGGAGACCCGCGGTGCCCAGCTGCTGCAGAGCCTGCCCGAGGGCGTCCAGGACAGGCATGGCGCTCTGCTGCCAGTCGGCCTCCACCGCCGCCAGGGCTTCCTCCACCTCGGCACGCTCGTCGCCGAGGCCCGCCAGGATCGCCTCACGGTCTGCGATGGCCGCCTCCAGCTCCGCCACCCGGGCGAGTTGCTCGTCCCGCAGCCGGTCGGCCTCGGCCCGGGCCTGCGCCAGCCGCTCCGCCTGGGCCGCCACCGCCGCCTGCGTCTCCATGAGCACCCGGGCCAGGCGGGCGTCGTAGTCCATGATCTGCTTCAGCGCGTCCAGCCGCCAGAGGAAATCCGCCAGCGACCCGGCGGTAAGCAGCAGCACCCACGGGCCCCGGTTGCCCTGCTCCCGATAGTACCGGAGCCGACGGCCGTACTGCTCCCTGCGGGCGGCCAGCTCCTCCTGCAGGCGGGCCAGGTCGGCGAGGGCCGCCTCCTCCTGGGACGAGACCGCGCGCAGGCGCGCCTCCACGTCGGCGAGGGCGGCGCGCGCCTCCTCCAGCCGGCGGTTGAGGACGAACAGCTCCTGCAGCACCGCCGCGCGGTCCTGGCCGGCGGCGCCCGCGACCTGCGCCCGGGGCGCCGGCACCGCCAGAAGCAGGGCCATGAGGCAGAGCAGACCCACAAGACGCGCTCCCCTCATACACGCCCCTCCTCTCGCCGTGCGCTCTCTTGTCATTACTACGGCGGGCGATCCCTCTCCTGCCCTGTGCGGGCCGCGCCGCCGGGCGTCCGGCCCCCGAGGCCGGACGGCGCTCCGCACGGCACTCCGGACGGCGGCGCGCAGCGGGGCGCCGCATCAGAGGTGCAGCGCCCCACACTCGCCCGTCAGGTTGACCTTCCCGGCTCAGTCGTTGCCCCCGTCCATGCCTGCGGGAGCGCCGGCCAGCCTCTTCTCCCAGATCTCGTCGGCCAGTTCGCCCCAGGCCGCCGCGTAGCCCGCCAGCTTCTCGGCGAACTCGTCCACCGTCTCGTTGTCGCTCTTCTGCGTGTAGTACGCCCCCGACTCCTTGACCATGTCGCGGAGCACATACGGATGGTCGATGATCGGGCACGGTCGGCGCAGGTTCCCAGAGAAGGGCTGCCGCTTCTGGTAGGCCTTGAACAGCGGGTTCTGCAGGGCCTCCGCGACCGAGACCTCGTGGATGTTGCAGGTGGCGTAGTGGGCGAAGGCGCACGGCTCCACGTCGCCGGCGGAGTTGATGTGGAAGTACTTGCGCCCGCCGGCGATGCATCCCACGGCCGCCTCGCCGTCGTTCCAGAAGTCCACCAGGAAGATCGGCTTGGTGCGGCGGAACGCGGTGATGCGGTCGAACATGTACGCCCGCTGCTCCGGGGTCGCCATGAGCTCCAGGTCCACGTCCCGACCGATGGGGATGTAGGTGAAGAACCAGCCGAAGGCGGCCCCCTTCTCCACCATCCTGTCGATGAACGCCTCGCTGCCCAGCTCCTCGGTGTTCTTGCGGGTGTAGGTGGCCGAGAAGCCGTAGATGACCCCCGCCTCCCGCAGGATGTCCATGGCGTTCATGACTTTCTGGAAGACGCCCTTGCCCCGCCGGGCGTCGGTGGACTCCTCCAGCCCCTCCAGGCTGAGGGCGAACACCATGTTGCCCCGCTCCGCCGCCTGCCGGGCGAACTCCCGGGTGATCAGGGTGCCGTTGGAGTAGATGTGGAACATCTTGTCGGGATGGCGCCGGGCCAGCTCCAGCAGGTCGTCCTTGCGGACCATGGGCTCCCCGCCGGAGATGATGTAGAAATGAATGCCCAGCTCTCCGCCCTCCCGGCAGATGCGGTCCATCGTCTCGAGGCTGAGCTCAGGCCGCAGCTCGTAGTCGCCGGCCCAGCAGCCGATGCAGCGCAGGTTGCACTTGGCGGTGGGGTCCATGAGGATCGCCCACGGCACCTTCACACCCAGCCGCTTCTCCGCCTCCCGCTGCTTGGGGATCCCGACCAGGCTGGCGTTGATGAAGAAGTTGATCGCGGTGCGCTTGCGCACGTTGGGGTGGGTCTCGGTCAGCATCCGCATGCCCAGCTGGTGCCAGTTGCTGGTCTCGTCGTCGAGGTAGGTCTTGACCTTGGCGGCGATCTCGCGGTGGCTCTCCAGCGGAGCGTTGTGGACCACCCAGTCGACCAGACGCGGAAGGTTTTGCTCGGGGTTGCGCATGACCATCCCGATCAGGTATTCCAACACCTGGCGGCCCAGATAGGTTTCAGCGAGATTCATCAACCGTCCCTCCTTCGGATGCTTCCATACGCCAACCGCCCCCTGCGGGGCCGATCACAGCAACTCCGCCTGGAACGCAGCCTCCTCCCGGGCAACCAGCTCCTCCAGGTGCTTCAGCACGTCCTTCGCCGCCTCCGCCTCCTCCCGGGGCGTCCACTGCCCGCCCAGGTGCAGCGCCGCCACCACGGTGTCCGCCATGAGGCCGGCGACCTGCTCGTCGCTCATCGACGCCTGGTCGGGCACCCAGGAGACCATGAGGAAGAACCCGAGAAAGATCGCGCTCACCAGGAACGCCTGGGCCTGGGGTGTGAGGTCGCGCCGCATCAGGTTGGACCGGCCGAGGAAGTCCAACAGCAGGTGGAACAGCTCCTTCTGCTCGGGGTGATCGCGCTGCTCGCGCCGGAGCAGGTTGCCGACCACCTCCACGTCGCGGGTAAAGACCGCCCGCACCAGCGGCCGCTCCAGCAGCCCCAGGGCCGCCTGCTTGAAGAGCGCGTGCACCGTCAGCGGCTCCTTCTGGGCCCGCATCCGGTCGAGAAAGCTGCGGGTCAGCAGGATCTGCTCCCGGCGCAGCACGGCGCCGAACAGCTCCTCCCGGGTGTTCCAGTGCAGGTAGAGGGTGCCCTTGGCCACCCCGGCCTCCCGCGCCACATCGTCCATGGTGGTCTTGCTGTAACCGTACCGCTCCACCAGGGCCGCGGCCGCATCCAGGATGCGCAAGGCCCGTTCGGTCCGCCGCGACTGCCGGCTCCGCCGGCCGCTCCGGTCCGCCTTTCCCGCGCCTGTCACCTCACCGGCGATTCCCATATCACCTGCCTTTCCCTGTGCGCCCCCCATCCGGCCTGCGTGGCGCCCCCCGCTCCTCTGCGCGTCCATCCCCCAAGCCGCCCCCGTTTCCGTGTTTTTGACCAGAAATGCATTTCTGGTCACGGATTCACATTTAGCGTATCCCCGGCCTTGCCTTGGCACAAGCACCCAAACGGGCCGTTTCGCGCCACCCCGCCTCCACTTTTGGCATAGACAAAAAGTAATAGACCCAACCTATTCGAGATCCGAACAGGCTGGGTCTTCACGCATGGCCGGGACGGCGGCGGTCAGCACCCTTTCAGGGCGCCGCCCTCCCGGCGTTCGATCTCGCCGATCATCTCCACCCGCCGCTGGTGGCGGCCCCCTTCGTACGAGGCGTTCAGCCACTCGTCCACGATCATCTTGGCCAGGTCCACGCCGATCACCCGGGCGCCGAAGGCCAGGATGTTGGTGTTGTTGTGCTGCTTGGACAGGCGGGCGGTGTACGGTTCGCTGCAGACCACGGCCCGGATGCCCCGGACCTTGTTGGCCGCCAGCGAGATGCCGACCCCGGTGCCGCAGATCAGGATCCCGCAGTCGCACTCCCCCGCGGCCACCGCGCGGGCCACCCGCTCCCCGTAGATCGGGTAGTCGGTCCGTTCGGTGCTGTCGGTCCCGAAGTTGACCACCTCGTGGCCGAGGCTTTCCAGGTGGGCCACAATCGCCCGCTTCATCTCCACGCCCACGTGATCGTTCCCGATGCCAATCCTCATCCGTTCCTCGCCCTCCGTCTTCCTGATCCGGCGTCAGCCCTGCCGGTCGCCGCTGAGGCTGCGCAGCTCCGCGATCACCTCGGCGTAGGGCTTGCCCCTGCCGAACAGCCCCTTGGTCCCCAGCACGAACCCATCCACGCCGCGCGGGGCAAGCCGCTCCACCACCGCCGCCGTGCACGCGCCGTCGATGACGATGCGGTAGCCGTAGCGCGCCTTCAGCTCCACCAGCCGGTCGATCTTCTCGTCCACAAAGGACAGGTAGGGCTGCCCGGCGAACCCGGGGTTCACGGTCATCACCAGGACGTACTGGGCCAGGTGGAGCAGCGGCTCGACGGTCTCCACCGCCGTCCCGGGGTTGATCGCGATCCCGGGGGCGGCGCCCGCGTCCGCGATCTTCAGCAGGGTCCGGGCCGGGTGGTAGTCCGCCTCCGGGTGGGTGTAGATGACCTTGATGCCCAGCTTGGCGAACTTCTCCACGTAGTTGCCCGGATCCTCAATCATCAGGTGGACGTCCGCCGGCTTCTGCGCGTGGGCGGTGATGAACTCGATGTCCTGCAGTCCCATGCCGAAGTTCGGCACGAACCGACCATCCATGACATCCAGGTGGAACATGTCGATCCCGGCGGCCTCCAGTTCGGCCACCTCCCGGGCAAGGTTCCCGAAATGGGCGCACATCATGGACGGGCACAGCAGTACCGGCAACTCGGTATACCCCTTTCTGCGTCAGATGTAACTCGGGTCCTGCAGCCGCTTGAAGGCGTAGATCCCCGCGCCGATCACGCCGCTCTCCTGGCTGGGCGCCGCGTAGATGATGCGGTAGTCAAGACCCGGGTAGGGTTTGCGCGCATGCTGGTAGATGGCGGCCTCCAGCTTATCCCGGGGGAACCCTGCCATGTGCAGGATCCCGCCGCCCAGGATGATGCAGTCAGGGTCAAAGATGTTGATCTCCGTGGCGATGGGCAGGGAGAGGTCCTCGACAAACTGCCGCAGCACCGGATCGGAAGCGTGGCGGACGAACAGCTCGTCCAGCGGCACGTCGGGAAACCGCTCCTGCTGGATGCGCTCCAGCCGCAGGCCCGAGGCCATGGTCTCGGCGCACCCCTCGTTGCCGCACCCGCACCGCTCCCGCACCCGGAACAGCGGCACGTGGCCCAGCTCCGCCGCCATGCCGTGTTTGCCCGTGAGCAGCCGGCCGTCCAGGGAGACGGCGTTGCCGAACCCGGTTCCCACGTAGAAGCCCAGCACCACCGCCTGCCCTTCGAGGCCGTGCGCCAGCAGGTCGTGCAGCATCAGGAAGTTCACGTCCCGGTTCACGAAGACGGGCACGCCCAGGGCCTGTTCCATCAGGTCGGCCACCGGCTGCTGGTCAAACCCGGGGATGTTGGGGGTGGAGATCACGATCCGCCTGGTTCGGTCCACGGTGGAAGGAAAGCCGATGGACACCGCGCTGGGCATCCGGTCGCCCAGGCGGTCGGCGATGTACGCGCGCACCGCCTCGACCAACTGCTCCACAGGCTGGCCGCACTGGAGGAGCTCCCGCGTCTTGCGAATCTCGAACTGCGATATCTGGTAGTTCCGGTCCACGAGTCCCAACCGCAGGTGGGTACCACCCAGGTCGATACCCAGGACGACGTCGTCGTGCACGTTGATGACCTCCTCGTCGTGCGGTCTTGGCGCACGCCTACCCGCGCTTGCGGCTCGCACCGAAGAAGCGGTCCAGGGTGACGGCGATGATGATGAGGGCGCCCATGGCGATCTGCTGGTAGTAGGAGGACACGCCCACCATGTTCAGGCCGTTGTTGATGACGCCGATGATCAGGCCGCCGACGACCACCTTCGGCACGACGCCCACGCCGCCGAAGAAGCTGGTCCCACCGATGATGGCGGCGGCGATAGCAAAGGTCTCATACCCGGTTCCGGCGTTGGGCTCGGCTGCCCCGAGGCGGGCGATGTTGACCATCCCCGCCAGACCGGCGCAGACGCCGGCGATGATGAAGGCCAGCAGGGTGTGCCGCTTGACGTTGATGCCGGCAAACCAGGCCGACTGGGCGTTCCCGCCGATGGCGTACAGGTTGCGGCCGGCCTGGGTCTTCTTCGTGAAGAACGTCAGCACCAGCGCGGTCAGCAGCGCCACCAGGATCGGGGTCGGGATCACGCCCCACAGCTTGCCGCCCATGGCCTTGGTGAACGCCACCGGAATCCCCGAGACCGCCCGGGCGGAGGAGACGGTCATGGTGAGCCCCCGCAGGATCGCCTGGGTGCCCAGGGTGATGATGAACGGCGGCAGGCCGGTCACGTTGATCAGCCCACCGTTGACGGCGCCGATGGCCGCGCCCAGCAGGATCGCCCCCAGAAGCACCGCGAGGAAGGGCTGCACCCCTGCCACCAGCAGCTTGGCGGTCACCACGCCGGTCAGGGCCATGGTGGAGCTGATGGACAGGTCGATGCCGGCCAGCAGGATGGCGAAGAACTCGCCGCAGGCCAGGAGGATGGTGATCGCGCTCTGCTCGACGATCTTGATCAGGTTGTTGCCCCCGAGGAAGGCCCTGGGCTCCAGAACGCCAAACACGAGGATCATCAGCACGAGAATCAGGACGGTGCTGTACCGGTCCCACACTTCGCTGAACGAGAGGCGGTGCTTCTTTGCGCTGCCCTGTGCCACGTCAATTCCCTCCACTCGCGCCGGCGCCCACGGTGGCCGCCTTCACAATCTTCTCCTCGGTCGCTTCCTCGGCGGTGAACTCCGCGCTGATCCGGCCCTCGCTCATGACGATGATCCGGTCACACACCGAAAGCAGCTCCGGCAGCTCCGACGAGACGACGATGACGCCGATGCCGTTTTCCGCCAGCGACCGCATCAACTTGTAAATCTCGGCCTTGGTGCCCACGTCGATGCCCTTGGTCGGCTCATCGAAGATCAACAGCTTGACGCCCGACGCCAGCCACTTGCCGAGGATCACCTTCTGCTGGTTGCCGCCCGAGAGCTCGGTGATGTTCTGCTCCAGCGACGCGCACTTGATCTGCATCTCGGTGCGCGCCTTCTCGGCGGTCTGCTGCTCATCCCGCTCGTCCACCAGCCCCCACAGGCCGCCCCAGCGGGTGCGCTTCAGCTGCTTGGCGATGGCCGCGTTCCGCTTGATGCTGAAGTTGGGGAAGAACCCGGTCTCCCGCCGGTTTTCCGTGACCAGGCCGATGCCCTGCTTCAGGGCTTCATAGGGGGAGCGGATGTGCAGCCTCTGGCCGTGGAGCCAGATCTCGCCCGAGCGGATGGGGTCGGCCCCGAAGATGGCGCACATGGTCTCGCTCCGGCCGGCGCCGACCAGCCCCGCAAACCCGAGGACCTCGCCCTCCCGCAGGGCGAAGGAGATGTCCTTCACCTTGCCGTCCCTGCGGGTCAGGTTCCGGACCTCGAAGATGACCTTCCCGGTCCGGTGCACATCGGTGTTGGCCTGGTACTTGTCCTTCAGCTCCCGCCCCACCATCATCGTGACCAGGTCGTCCATGGTGACGCCCTTGACGTCCCGGGTGCCCACGTAGGTGCCGTCCTTCAGCACCGTGACCCGGTCCCCGATGGCGAGGATCTCCTTCAATTTGTGGGAGATGTAAATAATGCCCTTCCCTTCCGCCTTCAGCCGGCGGATGATCTCGAACAGCTTGTCGACCTCCGCGTCGGTCAGGGAAGAGGTGGGCTCGTCCATGATGATCACGCTGGCGTTGAACGCGATCGCCTTGGCGATCTCCACCATCTGCTTCTCGGAAATGCTCAGGTCCCCCACCAGCGTGGCCGGGGAACGGCGCAGGTCCAGGCTGTCCAGCAGCTCCTGGGTCCGCCGCCGCATGTACGCGTGGTCCACCACCGTCACGCCCGCCACCCGCTTGACCGGCAGGCGGCCGACGAAGATGTTCTCCTCGATGCTGAGCTCGTTGATGACGCTGAGTTCCTGATAGATGATGCTGATGCCCAGCTTCGCGGAGAGCGACGGGGTGAGCCGCGGGTAGGTCTGGCCGGCCACGGTGATGCTGCCGCTGGTGGGTTCATAGGCGCCGCTCAGGATCTTCATGAGGGTCGACTTGCCGGCGCCGTTCTCCCCCAGGAGCACGTGCACCTCGCCGGGCAGCACCTCGAAGGTGATGTCGCTCAGCGCTTTGACCCCAGGAAACGTCTTGGTGATGTGCTCCATCCGAACGAGCGGTTCCATGGCGCACCCCTTCTCCTCCCGTATTGTGATCGGCACTCGGCGGCAGCGCCGCCGAGTGCCGACCCGGGCCAGCCAGCCTAGTTGGCGTCCTTGGTGATCAGGATCGCGTCAACCGACTCCATCTGCGGCTCCGCGTTGACGTCAATCGGCTTGCCCGCCTTGACGACCTCCAGCATCAGCTGCACGCCGCGCCGCCCGATCTGCGCCGGATCCTGGGCCACGGTCGCGCTCAGCTCGCCGGCCTTCACCGACGCCACCGCGTCGTCGTTGCCATCGGTGCCGACCACCACGATGTCCTTGCCGGCGGCCTTGACCGCCTCCAGCGCGCCCATCGCCATGGTGTCGTTGCAGGCGTAGATGCCCTTCAGGTCCGGGTACTTGGCGATGTAGTTGGTGGCCAGGTCATACGCCTTGGTCCGGTCCCAGTCCGCCGGCTGGCTCTCCACCAGCTCGACGCCGGCCTCCAGGAACGCCGCCGTGGCGCCCGCCTTCCGGTCCTCGCCCGAAGCCGCGCCGGCCTTGCCCTCGATGATGGCCACCTGGCCGGAACCGCCGATCTGCTCGATGATGTACTCGGCGCCCATCCGGCCGACCGCCTTGTTGTCGGTGGACACGAAGGCCTGGACCGCGCCGCCCAGCTCCTTCAGCCGGTCAAGGTTGAGCTTCGCGTCGATGTTGATGACGTAGATGCCCTTCTTGCTGGCCTCGGCCACCGCCGGCACCAGGTTGTCCGCGGAGATGGGCGCGACCCCGATCGCCTTGTAGCCCTTGTTGATGGCGTTCTCCAGCAGGGTGACCTGGCCTTCCACGTCATCCTCCGAGTTGGCTGCGTAGATGTCGACCTTGATGCCTTGCTTCTCCGCCTCTTCCAGGATGCCGTCGCGCATGCTCTGCCAGAACGGGCTGGAGAGCACCTTCAGCACCACCGCGTACTCGGCCTTGGTCTCGGTGTTGCTCCCGGTCTCCTGTCCGGACGTGGAGCCAGAGGGGGTCGTCTTGGAGCCTCCGCACGCGGTCATGGTCACAGCCAAGGAGGCGGTCAGCAGGACGGAAGCAGCCAATTTGAACACTCGGTTCACGTTCGTTTCCTCCTCCATCTGGGTGTATTCAAAACCCCTGCCGAGGCACGGGATTTGAATCCGATCGGTGCGAGTAAACGTTTACTCACACATGGTAATCGTTTACTCACGTACAAAACAGGAGACTATCGGATCGTGTGGCGGAGGACGAGCTCCACCGGGAGCCGGTAGTGCTTGCGTTCCAGGGGCTTCCCCTCGATCATCGCCACCAGGGCCGCGGCGCCCAGCCGGCCGAACTCCTCCACCGACTGCCGCACGCTGGAGACGGAGAAGGCCTCGCTGCTGGAGAAGGAGAGGTCGTCGAAGCCCACCAGGCCGATGGGGCGCCGTTGGGCCCCAGGAGTCGGGCCCAGCAGCCGGTTGAGCACGCCGTAGGCCAGCAGGTCGCTGGTGCAGAAGAACCCGTCGATGTCCGGGTGTTCCCGGATCAGCTGTGCCGCGGCCTCATACCCGCCGGCCATGCTCACCCGGGGCACCTGAGCGATCAGAGCCGGGTCGAACGGCAGGCCCGCCTCCTCCAGGGCCCTCCGGTAGCCGCGCAGCCGGCCGCCGTGGGACGAGATGTCCGGTCGGTAGGTGACCAGGGCGATGCGGCGGCACCCGGCTTCCAGCAAGGCCCGGGTGGCGAGGTGGCCGCCTTCCTCGTTGGCGCTCTCGATCAGCACGAACTCGGCGGTCTCGCCGGCCTGGGGAGGCTTCCGGTCGATGTACACGGTCGGAATCTGCAGCGGCTGCTGGCCGTCGGCGAAATGGCCGGCGATGTAGATCACCCCGCTCACCTTCTGGGCCTGGAGCATGGACAGGTACCGCTTCTCGGTCTCGTACTCCTCGTTGGTGTTGCAGATGATGGTCGAATAGCCGAGGTCGAACAGGTTGCTCTGCAGCTCCTGGGTGACGCGGGCGAAGAACTCGTTGGTGATGTCCGGCACGATGACGCCGACGACCTGGAGTCTGCGGGTGCGCAGTCCCCGGGCGACCAGGTTGGGCTGGTACCCGTACTCCCTGATGATCTGAAGCACCCGCTCCTCCGTCTCTTTGGAGTACCGGCCGTTCTGGTTGATGACCCGGGAGACCGTGGCCACCGAGACGCCGGCCAGCTGTGAGATCTCCTTGATCGAGATGCTGCGTTTCCCCACCGATCGCCCCCCCCTGCCGTTCGGGTGGAGTGGGTAAAGGTTTACTCACATCGACCTTCCTCATGGTATCCGCTAATCCTTCAACATGTCAATAGGTGATTCATACTTACGTAGGAGTCTTCTCGTCCAGCTGAACGACCGCCCCCGCGCGCCGGCGGGCCTGCCGTCCGCGTGGACGCAGGCCCGCCGGGATCCGCGCGCTCTCCCGCCCGGCGTTAGCGGAAGCGCAGGGCAAGTTTCGCGATCACGGCCTCGGTCACCTCGTCGGTGGTGTTGCGGCCGCCCAGGTCCGGCGTGCGCACCCGGCCCTCCTCGAGCACGTCCTCCACCGCGTCCAGCACCGCCTTACCCAGGTCAGCCCGGCCGAGGTGCTCCAGCATCAGGCTCACCGACCAGATCTGCCCGACGGGGTTGGCGATGCCCCTGCCGGCGATGTCCGGGGCAGAGCCGTGCACCGGCTCGAACATGGACGGGTACCTGCGCTCGGGGTTGATGTTGGCCGAGGCCGCCATGCCGATCGACCCCATGATCGCCCCGCCGAGGTCCGTCAGGATGTCGCCGAAGAGGTTGGAGGCCACCACCACATCGAACTCGTCCGGCTTCAGCACGAAGTTGGCCGCCAGGGCGTCGATGTGGCACAGCCAGCGGTTGACCTCAGGGAACTCCCGCTCGCCGATCTCGTTGAAGATCTCATCCCAGTAGGGCATCGTGTAGTTGATGCCATTGGACTTGGTGGCGCCGCACAGCCGCTTCCGGGGGGCGTTGGCGGCCAGCTGGTAGGCGTAGCGGATGATCCGCTCCGTGCCCACCCGGGTGAAGACGGTGTTCTGCACGACCACCTCATGGGGGAGCCCGGCGTGCAGCCGGCCGCCCATGTTGGAGTACTCGCCCTCGGTGTTCTCCCGGATGCAGACGAAGTTGACGTCGCCGGGGTTGCGGCCCCGGAGCGGGCTGACCACGCCGCGCAGGATCCGCACCGGCCGCAGGTTCACGTACTGCTCGAAGCCGCGCCGGATGGGGAGCAGCAGCCCCCACAGGGAGACGTGGTCCGGAACGCCCGGGTAGCCCACCGCGCCGAGCAGGATGGTGTCGAAGTTGGCCAGGGTGTTCAGGAAGCCCTTCGGGGCCATCTCGCCGTGCCGCAGGTAGTAGGCGCAGCCCCACTCGAACTCGGTGTACTCGAACTTGATGCCGCCGTCCAGTTCCGCCGCCGCGTCCAGCACCCGGCGCCCCGCCCGTACCGTTTCGTTGCCGATTCCGTCACCGGGAATGACCGCAACCGATACGTTCTGCACGATCGTCTCCTCCTCAGCCCTCTGCAGGGGGATGAGCTTCCATTTCCATTCAAACCGTACGGTTCGCCGCCTGCAACGGCCGGACGGAGTGTTGCCCCGAAATGACACGTTGGTGCCAGCGGGCCGGCGTTCCTTGGCCTACCGCCTGGACCTCCTGTAACCGGCGGCCTCCGCTTCTTCCGGCGTGGCGAAACAGGCCTCCGCGCGGGTCCGGTCGTAGAACTGCCCGCCGGGCACGTGGTAGATGAGCTCCCCGCTGGAGGAGACGTTGCCCTTGATCAGCCCGCCGCAGTCGCCGTTCACCGGGAGGACGGAGCCGCCCGCGGCTCCCCCGGAGGCCGTTCCGCCGGAGGCTGCGACGCCGGCCCCGGAGCCGGACGCCTCTTCCAACCCCCAGAGCCCGCGGCCGTGCTCCCGCGCCTCCCGCTGGAGGGCGACGAACCGGTCCGCATACTTCACGTTGGGAGGAACCGTCATCACCTGGGCGTAGCCTTCCCGGACCAGCGTCTCGTTGAACATCTCGTCACCGATCCAGACGTAGGCCAGCAGCCGGCCGTACCGGTCCCGCTCCTCCACGTCCAGCTCCAGCCGCACCTCCTGGCCGGTCAGCCGCTGCTTGGTGAAGGCGGAGGCCTCCGCACCGTAGGCCTCGGCCTTCCCGTAGACCTCCGGCGTGTCCACGCCGATCAGCCGCACCCGCTCCTCCCGTCCGTCCACCAGGACGTCCACCGTGTCGCCGTCCACCACCCGCTGCACCGTAGCCTGCAGAGTCTGCGCGGGGGTCGGCGCCGGGCTCTGCGCCTCGCCCGCCGACGCGCCCTCCTCACGGCCCGCGGCTGCGCCGGCCGTCCCGTCCGAACTCGGTGCTCCCTGCCCCGCGTCCGCATGCGGCGCGCCCGACGCCGGTTCCGCCCCAACCGTCGCATCCGTCGCATCCGTCGTATCCGGCGCCTCCGTCCCCGTCCGTGTTCCGTCCTGCCCCGCCCCCGCCTGCACCGCGGAAGACGGCGCCTTCTGCCCTTCCCCGCTGTCGGGCCGGCCGCTCAGCGCGGCCGCGATCACGACGACCGCCGCCAGGGCGACCCAGCCCCGGGACCGGCGGCCTTTCTCTTTCGACTTGGTCATTCTGTACCCTCCGTGCTGCGTCGATGTGCTCATGGCTCAATGGTACGCAGACCGAACGTGTCCGTAAACCAGCAGGTGACAGGCATACTCAGGCCGGTGCGCTCATCCCCTGTACCACAGGTTACAACCAGTGATGACCTGTACAACCAGGAGGTGGCGCCGGTGACAGAGATCCGTCTGCTCACTCCGACCGGACATCTCGGCTTCACCATGCTGGAGCCGGAAAGCTTCCTGCGGGGGATGGCGCAGGGGCCCGACTTCGTGGTGGCCGACTCGGGCAGCTCGGACATCGGCCCCTACCCGCTGGGGGCCGACGAACCGTGCAGCCCGGTGGAGTGGCAGACCCACGACCTGGAGATCATGCTGGTGGCCTGCCGGCGACAGGGGGTGCCGATGATCATCGGCAGCGCTGCGGACACCGGCACGGACCGGGGCGTCGACACCTACGTGCAGATCCTCCGCACGGTGGCCGAGCGCCACGGCCTCCCCACCTTCCGTCTGGCGTACATCTACGCCCAGGTCAGCCCGGATGAGGTCCGGCGCAGGCTCCGGACCGGCGTGCGCATCGCGGGGCTGGACGGCCGGCCCGATCTCACCGAGGCCGACCTGGACCGCACCGACCGCATCGTGGCGGTGATGGGTGCAGAACCGATCATCGCGGCCCTGGAGGCCGGCGCGGAGGTGGTCATCTGCGGCCGCTCCTCCGACCCGGCCATCTTCGCCGCCCCGCTGCTCTGGAAGGGGCTGGACCCGGCCACCGCCTACTACGCGGGGAAGGTGCTGGAGTGCGCCTCGTTCTGTGCGGAGCCCTTCATGGGGAAGGAGTCGGTGCTGGGAGTGGTGCGGCCCGGCGAGGTGATCGTGGAGCCGATGCACCCGGGCCAGCGGTGCACACCGCTGTCGGTGGCCAGCCACGCCATGTACGAGCGGGCCACCCCATTTTTCGAACACCTGCCCGGCGGCGTGCTGGACATGCGGAACTGCCGCTACGAGGCGGTAGATGAGCGCCGCTGTCGGGTCACCGGCTTCGCCTTCCAACCGGAGCCCACCGTCCGGGTGAAGCTGGAGGGGGCGGGAAAGCGGGGCGAGCGGTGCCTGGCCATCGTCGGCTTCCGGGACCCGGACACGGTCGCCCGCATCGACGCGGTGCTGGACTGGGCCCGGAACAAGGTCGAGGCCCGCTTCGGCCCCGGGGGGTACGAACTGCACTTCCACGTCTACGGTCGCAACGGCGTGATGGCCGACCTGGAGGTGGTCGACCGGCCGGCCCACGAGCTCTGCGTCGTGGTCGAAGGGGTGGCGCCGGACCGGCGAACCGCCGCGGAGCTCACCGCCATGGCCGCCCGGCAGATGTTCTACGCCCGCCTGCCCGGGACGAAGGGCACCGCCGGCACCGCGGCGCTGATGTCCGACGAGGTCCTGCCGGCCCGGCCGGCCTACGAGTGGACCGTCAACCACGTGATGCCGGTGCAGGATCCGCGCGGGCTGTTCCGGCTCCACCTGACCACCGTTCCCTAGGAAGGAGGATGCGCCATGAGGCTGCGGGATCTGGCCAGCACCATCCGCAGCAAGAACGCGGGGGTCGACCTGATCACCTTCGACATTCTCTTCAAGACCCGTGAGGCATATGAACGGGCCAAGGCCTGCCCGGCGCTCTCCCGGGAGGGCATCGCCCGGCTGTTCCGCATCCCCGGGGACCGGATCTACAGCTACGTCACCTTCGACCCTGCCCTGGCGATCAAGTTCACCCTGCGGCGGCAGCGGCCCAGCGGCAGCGCGGGCGAGCACGACCTCTTCGGCGCGCAGCAGTACGCCCCGCTGTTGGACGTCGAGGTGTCCTGACCATGCCGGGGGGCGCAGCCATCCACCCGCGGCCGTTGCCGCTGTGGCAGCAGGTGGTCGACATGATCCAGCGCAACGTGGAGGAGGGCCGCTGGCCCGTCGGCCACCGGATCCCGTCGGAGCGGGAGCTCTGCCAACAGCACGGCGTCAGCCGGACCACCGTGCGGCTTGCAATCGCCGAGGCCGTGAGCCGCGGGCTCCTCCACCGGGTGCACGGCAAGGGAACCTTCGTGGCGCGGCCGAAGATCCACCAGCCGCTGGTCCAGGTCACGCCCTTCGCCGCGGCCCTGCGGGCCCAGGGGCTCGTCCCCCGGACCCGGCTGCTGGCGGTGATGACCCAGCCCGCCGACCCGGCGACGGCGCACATGCTGGGCCTGCCCACCGGACAGGAGATCATGCGCTTCCGGCTGCTGGGGTTGGGGAGCGGGGAGCCCGTGGCCGCCTACCACAGCACGGTCCCCGCGGCGCTGGGGGAGGCGGTGCTGGAGCGACTGGAGGCCGACGCCGGCGCCGACCGGTTCCGGCTGGTGGTGGACGTGCTGGCCGAGACCTTCGGCTGGTCCCACCTGACCGCGGAGCAGACCTTCGAAGCCGCCGGCGCCTCCGCCGAGGAGGCCAGGCTGCTCGGGCTCCCCCGGGGCGCGCCGGTGCTGGTGGTCACGTCGCTGGTGCGGAACCCGGCGGGCCGGACCGTGGAGTTCGCCCGGGCCGTTTACCGCGCCGACCAGTACCGCTTCCACCTCACCCGGCAGATCGAGGTGAGCGGCCAGGACCACGAGTCGTAGGCCTTCCGCCGGCCCGCCGCCGGGCGCCCCGTCCCGTGTCTCCGCCCGTGTCGCCGCAGGTCCCTCCGACATAGGATGCTGGAGTGACAGCCTGCACAGGGGGACTTACCTATGGCCAGACCACTCCGGGTGACGGCGGAACCGGGCCGGACCCGCCCCGTGTTGATCCGTCCGGGGCTGGCGGTGGGCGGCGGCACGCCGGTGGTGATCGCCGGGCCCTGTTCCGTGGAGACGCCCGAGCAGATCCGCGCCGCTGCGCAGGCCGTGCGCCGGGCGGGCGCACGGATGCTGCGCGGCGGCGCTTTCAAACCCCGCACCTCCCCTTACTCGTTCCAGGGACTGGGCGAGGAGGGGCTCAGGCTCCTGGCCCAGGCGGGCCAGCTCACCGGCCTGCCGGTGGTCACGGAGGTGATGGATCCCCGGGAGATCGATCTGGTCGCCCGGTACGCCGACCTGCTGCAAGTGGGCGCCCGCAACATGCAGAACTTCCGGCTGCTCACCGCACTCGGCGAGATCGACAAGCCGGTGCTGCTGAAGCGGGGACCGGGCGCGACGCTGGAGGAATGGCTGAACGCCGCGGAGTACGTGGCCAGCCGGGGGAACGAGCGGATCATCCTCTGCGAGCGGGGCATCCGCACCTTCGAGACCTACACCCGCTACACCCTCGACCTGGCCTCCGCGGTGGCGGCCAAGCAGCTCACCCACCTGCCGGTCATCGCGGACCCCAGCCACGCCTGCGGGCGCAGGGAGCTGGTGCCGGCCATGGCCCTGGCCGCCCTGGCCGCCGGACTCGACGGGGTGATGCTGGAGGTGCACCCGGACCCCGCCCGGGCCCTCAGCGACGGCGAACAGGCCCTGACGCCCGTCGACCTCGAGCGCTTCATGGCTGCGGCGGGCCTCCTGTCCGGGACGAGCGCAGCCGACAGCCCGTGACCCGCGTGCTGTCGGCTGCGCCTTGCCTGGGCGGCGCGGAAAGGTGCCCCGCGACCCACGGCGCCGAAGGGCTCGTCACAGGCTCGCTCCCGGGCCACGGCTTCCCGCCGCTTTCCGAGGCGTAATCCGGCAGAGGTGCGCTGCCCCCTGCCCGTCCGGAGGTTGTGGACGGGCAGGGGGCGCTTTCGCGCTTCCCGTGGTGTTGCCTCGTTGCAAGTCCCCGGGACTTGCGGTATTTCCGGAACAGTTCGCACGGTGTTTCCGTCTACCCATTGGTTGGTTCGTGGCCACGGCGCTCGCCTGCCGCTTGCTCCGTCGCCTCCCCCGCGCCGCAGACCGTCCCGGGAGACCTGTCCCGCCGTGGCAGGGCCAAGTGCAGAACGAGGGAGCGTGCTGTCTTGCCCAAGCCGCATACGCGCGTTGCCGCTGTGCTGTCGGCCGGCGTACTCATCCTGCTCACCATGTGGCTCTGGTCCGCATCCGTTCCCACCGGGGCGCCACTCGCCCCCGAAACCACAGAGAATCCCTCACCCCCCAGGTCCCCGGCTCCTCCGTCCACCGGGCCCGGGATCATCCCTTCCGCCTCGGCCGGAGAGCCGACGGATCTGTCGGCTGACGAGCCGCCTCACGAACCCGGCACGGAGGACCGGGAGACGCCGGAAGAGCCGGACCCCGCTGACCCGGGTGCGGATGGCGGAACCGAGCCCGTACCTGGGGGCGGGAGCGGCGAATCCGGTCCGGAGGGGTCGGAGCTCGCGGTCCGGGTGCCGGTGCTCCTCTACCACCACCTGGAGCCGGGGGCCGACGGCAGCAACGGCGCGATCATCAGCACCGAGGAGTTTGCGGCGCAGATGGCCTGGCTGAAGGCCAACGGGTTCACCACCATCACCACCGCCCAGCTGCTGGCCTGGCTGGAGGACGGGGAGCCCCTGCCGGACCGGCCGGTGATGATCACCTTTGACGACGGCTACCGGTCCAACTATCTCCACGCCTACCCCGTGCTGCAGCAGCACGGGTTCAGCGGCGTCATCTTCATGGTCACCGGGCTCGCGGGCCAGAAGGTCGGCCGGCTGGAGTACCTGACGTGGGAGGACATGCACGCCATGACCGCATCGGGCGTGATCGAGATCCAGGCCCACTCCCACGACGGCCACCGGAACATCGACGGGCAGCCCGCCCTGGTCCACTGGTCGGAGGAGGAGATCCTGGCAGACTGGCAGCTGCTGTCTGAGGCCCTGACTGCGGCAGAGCTTCCGCCGGCAACGGCGTACGCCTACCCCTTCGGCGCGCACGACCAGGAGTGCATCGACGCCCTGCGGAAGGCCGGGGTGAAGCTGGGCTTCACCGTCCACCACGGCTATGTGACACAGGACCACGACCCGCTGCGGCTGAACCGGCTGGTGGTGTACCCCGGCACGGACGAGTGCGCGTTCGCCCGGCTGGTCACCGGTCGCGCCGCCTGCGAGTAACCGCAGGCGGCGCAGGCACGTCCGGGAGCCAGGCCACCTGCACCGTGCGCGCCGCGGGCACCTCCGGGAGCCAGGCCACCTGCACCGTGTGCGCCGCGGGCACCTCCGGGAGCCAGGTCACCTGCACCGTGCGCGCCGCGGGCACCTCCGGGAGCCAGGTCACCTGCACCGTGCGCGCCGCTGGGGACGCCAGGGCGTAGGCAACGGCGGACGGGATCACCCCGGCTGAGACACCGGCCCTTCTCAGGGCCTGGTGCACGTCTGCGTCGCGGGGATTGGCCTGCAGGCCCGGCAGCGGCTCCGCCGTGAGGGCGAGCACGCGCGCCGGGCCTGCGTCCGCAATGCGGTAGCCCGGCGGCCCCTGCTCCTCCACTTTCAGGTACGCCGACAGGCCGTCGGGCGAGACCGCCACCCGGAACCCGCGCACCGGACAGGCCGGGCGGCGGGGCCGGACCTGCACGTCCTGCCACGAGAACACGGCGACCGGCAGGGTCACCCGCTGGCCTTCGATCATCAGGATGACGTCGTCCCCCGGGATGAGCACAGCCGGCCGCCCGTCACCCTGGGGGTCGGTGACGGCAATGCGGCCGTCACGGACGGCCGCACTCCCCTCGCGTGCAGCAGGCAGCTCCGGGGGACGGACCCCGGACCTGGACATCACCCACACTGGCCTCCCCGGCCGTCGGCAGCCCGGGAAAGGCCATCCTCGTCGGCCGTCACCCGTCGCAGCGCCGCCACGACGTCGGCATCCAGCCGCCCGCACCGGACCTCCTCGTCGAGCACCCCCAGGGCCTCCTCGGGGCTCAGGGCCCGGCGGTAGGGCCGGTCGTTGATCAGCGCATCGTAGACGTCGGCCACGGCGATGATCCGCACCGCCGGCGAGATGTCGCCGGCGCAGAGCCTGTCCGGGTAGCCGCTCCCGTCGAGCCGCTCGTGATGGTGGCGGACCACGTCGACGATGTCCGGCGCCATTTCGGGGGCCAACTGAAGCACCATGGACTCCCCGGCAGCCGCGTGCGCCTCCACCAGCCGTCGTTCCTCCGGCAGAAGCCGGCCGGGCTTGTGCAGCACCTCCGCGGGGACCACGCCCTTTCCGATGTCGTGCAGCAGGCCTCCGAGGTACAGCGTTCGGGTCATCTCCCGCGAAAGCCCCAGGGCCTCGCCCAGCGCCGCCGCCAGGTACGCGACCCGGCCGCTGTGGGCCAGGGTCTCGTCGTCCACGAGCCCGTGCAGGCGGCGCACCAGGGCCGTAAGTAAGTCTCGCATAGACAATCCTCCACGTCGAACGCCGAAACGCAGAGTCCGCCTTAGCCTAACAGGCGCGGCGCCCCCCTGACGTCCGACGGGAGGATGATCATGCGGCGGATTCTGTCCGGGCGTATACAACTTTGGATGTACAGGAATGCTGCGGGCCCGGATAATGTCCGGGCCCGCAGTGCGCACACGGAGCCACACCGCGCGTGACACCGTAGCCTGCGTACATCTTCCATTCTGCGCGTCCCACGCCCGGCCGGTGTCCTTGCCCGCGCAGAACCTGAACCGGGCCCTCACCATGGAGTTCAGGTTATGCGCGCCACCGGCCCCTCAGCCCAGGGTTGCGCGCAGAATCTGAACCGCGGTCC
>JAAROH010007660.1_pt1 | contig 67156 bp, 72 predicted proteins | sample 7248631 | NCBI WGS metagenome assembly JAAROH01 (sample SAMN09772309, study PRJNA484901) | compost metagenome | isolation source: Vermicomposting unit | place: India | reverse complement strand
CGGAGAAGACTTACGTTTCCCCATAAGTTCTTCCTCCGGTTTCTCCTCTCCCTTTTCTTTATTCTTTCCGTTTCTTGTTCCGCCCTACGCGGAGGCAAGAAACTGGAAAGGACCTTGCGGAACGGTTCCGCAAGGTTTTTTTTATTGCAATCGCGGCAAACAGCCGGTAAAGTTAAGAATGGACGATGGTTGCAAGGGGGAACAAGCAATGATCCAACGATTCATTGAACTTGGTGAAGGGTATTCCGATATATATGAACTGATCGAGCTGGCGCGCGCGAACCGTCATCGCGTCTCCGGCTTTTTCGCTTTCCATACGGTGAAACAAGGACGGGCCGTCGTTTCCTTGGCCGTTGTCCTGCATCCGACCGACCCCGGCGACTTCCAGCCGCTTTACATTTGCCGCGAAGGCATTCCCGACCCGGCTGTCAAGCCAAACAAACGGTATGAGCTGTTTGCCGAAACGGCCCAAGCGCTCGGTATGAACGTGATTCATCTCGACGTCAAGCCATCGACATGGTTTGCCGAACGCGATTTGTATTATCAACATTTGATCGGCATCATGCGCCTAAACCGCTTTATTCCCCCGCTTCAATAACGGGAACGAACGAGAGCGAAAACGAGCGGTTCCGCTTGCTCGATCAGTGCACGTGTGGCGAGCAGCACCGGTGCGACCAATTTTTTGATTGGAGAAATGGTGCTGGCAAACGGCCGGTTTCTTTCCACCGTCAGCGCTTGAGGGGAAACAAGCTTTCCGCTCCCGCCGCAGCGCGATCGGCCATGGCAAAAAAAGAGGAGGGAGTTCCCCCCAAAAAAGCCGGAACTCCCTCTTTTCGATACGTACTGGCATTCCACCGCCTGTGATCGATGTGATTGAAAACCGGCGGCTTTTCCCGCTGTCGTCCTCGATGGACGGTGCGCAAGTCAGCGAACATTTCGACCGTTTTCGTCCTCATTCCGCCGCGATTTCCCCACCCGGGCGCGTTCCGTGCCCTCTTTTCGTTCAGCCAAGCGGATAGGGGGAATCTTTCTCTTTCTCTCCTTTTGATTCGAATTCTAGCTTTAAAAACGGGCGGTACGATGGCTCCACCCGTTTGACAAACGGAAGCGCGGCGAGCTTTTTCATGACATAGTCCGCTTGCTCCATGTCGCAGTATAAGACGGCATACTTCAGCCGCTTGGAAATGTAATGAATGTTACCAAACTTGCGCAGCTGTTTTCCGTGTTTCAGCGAATGAAGCCAAACAATAATTCCTTGCCGTTGTGGAAACATAGTCCCTTCCCCTTTTTTCTATGTGCGGCAGCCGCAGCCTCCACCGCTTCGGCAGCCGCCGGAACAACCTGCCGACAAAAAGTACGGATTTCCGGTCGGCACTTTCACATGCTCCGATACCGCTTTGCCGATCAGCACGCTGATTTCATCAAGCAGCTGTTGCAGCGCCTTCTCCGCCTGTTTAAAAGCGGCGACGGTTTCGTGCAAATCCAGCTCCCGTTTCGCTTCGCGCACTGCTTTCATGATTGGGCGATAATCAGGGTGGTATTTGCCGAAGCGCTGCACGTCCTCATACTGCTCTTTGAGCTGAACAAATCGGGAAATCAGCTGCTGGGCGCGGCGGTCCTGCTTCAGCCGCCAAAATGCGCGGCGGTATTCCTCGGCCAGTTCGGACTCGACAATCATTTTCGCTAACCCTTCTGCTTTATCTAGAATCTCGATGCGCTCGAGAGTCGCAATTCTCACCAATATGGCACCTCCATACGTTCATCATACCATGAATAAAACGAAAAGGAAAAGGAAAGAGAAGGAGGGAAAACGAAAAAGGGCGTCCCGCGCTGTGGAACGCCCTCTTCACTAGGAGGCTGGTGATTTCGTGCAAAATGCTGCTGATTCCATCCATTTCCCAATGTGAGAAACTTTGCAGAACCAGCTTTCTTTTTTGAATGAACATGACACCGATTGGTGTGCGACAACGGTTTTTCACCGGCCTTCTAGGTGATCATGCGCGCATGGCAGAAGCGGCTCAGCCTGCGCTCGACCGTAACAGCCGGTTTCTTCAATCCTTACTACGGAATCGAAACGTCAAATTCGTGCCCCACGCCGGCCGTTCTCCCATCGTTATAGACAAACTCCAGACGAATATGATGGGTTCCGCTCGGCAAGCCGCGCACAACAAAGGCGGCTGTATACACTTGGGTTACTTTTTGCCCATTGACATACACATCGACATGCCCGCCGCCGCTCCCTTGGCGAAACGGAAAGCGGGGAGCGAAACATTCGATGAACACGTCGCTTCCTTTCACCTCATGGTTGATGTGCAGCGGCGCATCCGCCCGTTCGGCATGAGCAGGCGCCAGCGCCCAGAAGGCGAAGACAACGAACAGCATGGCTCCAGCCAACGATTTGAGCCGTTTCGGCAAAGACATCACCCCTTCCTGACTCATAGTCTTTGCCGCCGACAGCCCAATTAGTCGAACCTGTTTCTCATTATGTTGGCTGTGAGTCGGAAGAAGCCATTAGTCGCGCATAGCTTTAAACACTTGCCACATCAGCGAAGCCATTTGCAGCGACTGGGAAAATTTTTTAACCTTGTCCGGGATCGTCAATTCATAATGACGCAACGCCGCCAGCTGGAACGCGGCCAGCTCATGCGGACGGCGGGCAAGAATCCGGTACCAGCGCGGCTGTTCACGCAAAAACGCTCGCAACATCGGCTGTCCCTGCACATATTGCCATACGTCTTTTCTCATCGCCACCATCCTTCAATCCTTCCGAAAGGAAAACGGATGTTCATCTTTGTTTGGGCGCTGCTGGCTGGCCCCTTGGAATTCGGAAAGAATGCTTTGAATGGCCCCAATCGCCTGCTGGACGTTCGCCAAATGTTTCTGCACTTCAGCGGCGTCCATCTGTCCAAGCATGGCGGCCAGCTTGTCGAGCCACTTGCTCGCTCCTTTTTCGCCTTCGTTCCGTTTGCCGTCCCTTTCCCGGTAAGGATCCCATATCTCATCGTCCTCGCCGAACAAGTACCAGTCCTCATACACTTGCTTCCACGTTTTTTTGCCGCTGCGCACCTCTTGGATGAGTTTCGGATGTTTTTTTACAAACTGCTTAAACTGTTCAACGGATGGGTGCAAAGGCTTGGCCATGGTCGCTCTCATCCCTTTCCTCCACTCTTGCCTATCTGCCATATCATATCGTGCCTGACAGGCGAGGGTGCGCCCAATTTTCAACGCGGCGTAAAGAAATTTTGCGTGTAATAATCGCCGTAAACGCCGACGCCGAGATGCGTAAACTCCCGATTCATCATTATTTCCCGATGTTTTTCGCTATTCAACCAACCGATGGCCGCCTCAACGCCGTCCACTTGGTGAGCGGCGATGTTTTCCCCAGCCACTCGAAACGGAATGCGAAGCGCCTGCAACCGCTCCGATAAATCACCGTACCGCGGCGATTTATGGGAAAAAAACTGATGATCATGCATATCGCGGCTGTGCTTCGCTGCGGCCGCCGCTGCGTCGTCATCCCAAGCGAGAACAGACAGCTCATGGCGGCGGCGAAAGAGATTCGTCCAGTCAAAAATTTGCTTCGCATTGCCGGCATCGACCATCCGCTGCTGTTCTTCCGAAAGGGTAGGAACATCAGGTAGATGCCCGCGATAAACGAGCTCGTACGGCCGCAACTTGACAAACGTTTCCCCGTCCATTAAACGCACGGCCGCCACTTGGTCAGTGAAGCGGTCTACGTACAGCTGGGCATAGACGGCACCGACTTTCACCACCGGCCTTGTCGAATAATCTTGCTCCGACAGCTCGAATCGATACGTTCCGCTCGGGAGCTGAATTTTAATATTGGATAAAACCGGCATCGTTTGAAAAATCGTCTGCAGGCGCTGGCCGACCGCAAACGGCTCAACGTTCACTCGTTCCCCACCGGCCAAGATGGTGACGACTTTTCCGCGAGCAACACCGACCTGTACATACGAGTCGAGATGACGCCTGTACACCCACCATTCATATCCATAGGCGGAGGGATCGACGCGATCAGGCCGACCGAGCTGTTGGTTCACCGCCTGTACTGGCTGGCCGATCAATGTCACTAAGCCGGCTGTCGCCTTCGGTTCTTTCAACATATGCCCATTGATTTCCGGCTGCCCCGGGGGGCTTGGGGGCGGCGGACTCGGCGTGAAAAAGTACAATCCGATGAACAAGAGCAAAAAAAGGAACATCCATTTCACCCAGCAACTCCCGCCTTCTGCACAGTCTTCTTACTGTCATTATAGCGGTTTTAGGAAAGCAAAAAAAAGAGGGCGGCCCAAAACGCCCCCTTTCTTTGCGAAAAAAGCGGCACAAGCTCCGGCGTCCTACGGATGGCGGGCCGGTTCGGAAATGTCGCTTAACGCGCGGCCAGCCCGTTCATCGGAATAACGATTCACCGCCAAATCGCCGAGAGAAACCATCCCGACCAACCGTCCATTCTCAACGACCGGGAGGCGGCGAATTTGGTGGTGCGCCATCAGATCGGCCGCCGCCTGCACGGAATCATCAGGAGAAACCGCCGTGATATCGCGGCTCATCACTTCCGTCACCGCTGTCGAGCCCGGATGCTTTTCCGCGATGCCGCGCACGACGAGGTCGCGGTCCGTAATCATTCCGACAAGCCGCCCCTCGTCAACGATCGGAATGGCCCCGATATCGAAATCGCGCATCTTTACCGCCGCTTCATACATATTGTCAAGCGGGGTGCAATACTGCACATCCGTCGACATAATATCCCGCACCGTTTGCATGATTTTCCTCCTTTCTGTGAAAATGCCGCACTGACGCGGATGTTCATCCTCGGGTAGAGGGCAAACCATTGCCCATGGATCTTTTCCGTAAAAACGCCGCACTAGCGCGTAATTTTTATCCCCGGGTCGAGGGCAGGGTCCGCTGTCCATGGAACTTCTCTGCGAAAATCCCGTCAGCAAACGGTCACTTTCATCCCCGGGTCGATGTTACATCGCTCCCCATGAAAATTCCGAACCGAGCCGGATGTTCATCCCCAGTGGAGGGCAAACCATTGCCCGTGGAACTTTTCCGTTCTATATTGTGCGCTTCGGCGCGGGAAAAAATGCAAGACGAAACGGCAACGGCGGCAAACAATTCATTGAAAAACAAACCGTTTTCGTACTATTATAAATGAGGGGATCATTTCTTTTTGGCGCTTTCCATACTGCGTTGTTAGGAGGAAGAAGCATGAAATTTGAAAATAGCGGACTGGAAAATCAGACGGTTGAACTGTCCCGCCTTGATGACATTATGGAGCGCCTCGGCTTTGTGCGCGCGGGGCAATGGGACTACGAGCGGGTTACATACGACCGCAAATACGTTGTGAAAGAAGGGACGTACTATTTGCGCGTCCAAGGGTACGCCATCGAAGGCGACGTTGATTCGCGTTATGCGCTCATCAAATTGCTCACACCGATTTTAGGCAAACATTACTATCCGCACGGCGTCGAGTATGGCGAAGATGAACATTTTCCGTCTTCCCTTGTCAACCAGTGCCAAAACGTATTGGCCCAAGTCAAAAGCGAAATCGAGAAGATCAAAGAGTAAGGAAAAAACGCATGAGACGTTTGCGCTCATGCGTTTTTTCACGGCATGGCGAGCCGTTTGACCACCACATCAACCGCCTCCGCTACATACGGGGTCATCGTCGCGATTTCCTCGGCAATTTGTCGCTGCAATTGGCGGCAAACGGCCATCACCGGCGCTCCGTAGTGCAAAGACAGCTTCACAAGCACGCGGCACCGCCCATCTTGTCCTGCTATGACAAGCGCTTCACAGTCGTCAAGAACGACATCGCGTTGCTCCTGCACACACATCATCACAATCGTCAGCAACGTCGCCTCCACGGCGCTCCGCCTCCGGTATCGGAACGTATTCACCGCTCCCCCCCCCGCTCTGCATTCTCTGCTTATGCTATGCTATGCAGCGCGGCCGGCCGGCGTCATTCGGCCGGCTAAAAACCTAAAATCGCCTTGAGGAGCGATGTCGTCTGTCCGCCCGGGTAAAGCACGTAAAGAAGCCAATAAACGACGACCCCGGTCGAGGCGCTGCCGAACCAAATGACGCTCGTAACCGGCCCTAAGCGGCGGTGGCGACCCCGTTGATCCTTTAGCCCTGTCCAAATGGTCACAAGGCCAAACACCGCCCCTACGGTCGCTAAAACGATGTGAAAAACGAGAAATACCGTGTAATACACTTTCACCGTTTCCGGTCCGCCAAAACTCGTATTGCCAATAAACAACGTCCGCGACATGTAGATCGTGAAAAACAGGAGGGCGAACACCGCCGCGGTCAGCATCACTTTTTTATGCGCCTCGACCCGCCGGCGGCTGATTAAATACCAGCCGTAAGCAACAAGGAGGGCGCTGATCACAATGCAGCTTGTACTGATCGTCGGTAAAACAGCCATCGTTTCTCTCCCTTTCCTCTGATCATTGGGTCGGTTTCAGCTCCATATCCAAGTTCGGCTCTTTCTCCCGCTCCTTCCGATACCAGTCACTGAAGATGAAAAACAGCATCGTTCCGTACACAATCTCTTGAATGATTTTCATCAGCACACCGCCAAGTTGCTGATCATGAAGCGGCGACATCGACAAAAACATTTGCGGCCCGCTCAAGTCAAGCGAAGCCAACGTCCCTTGAGGAACGCATAGAGCCAGCGCCGCCATCCATGCTTTCGGATCGGTATACGTCGCATAAAGCGGCGCATCGGCAAAAATAATGAGCGCACAAGCCGGCGTCAGCAGCATACCGTCAGCGAAAATGTAACCCATTTTTTTCAATCCGGACAACGTCTGCCAATCGGGCAGCTTGTTGACGAGCGGCCACCACATGCAAAACGCGGCAATGAAAATCACGGAGGTCACCAACGCGTGCAACCACATATTCGTTTTCACTGCGTCAAAAATGAACGGAACGTGATAAAGCGAAAACAAGCCGTTAAACAGAAGCAGCGCCACAATCGGTTTTGTCAACAGCCGAAATACGCGGCGCACGGCCGCAACGCGAAAAACTCGCTCATACAGCGGCCCCGGAATGCCTAAGATGAAGCATTGCGGCACGATCAAATACAACACGGCCATTTGCACCATGTGGGCGGTGAACGTCAAATGACCGAGCAAATCGAGCGGAGAGCCTTTGCATACGTAAAGGAGAGCGATCCCTGTAAAAAAATACACTTTTTGCTTACGAGGGACAGGAACGTCAAAGCCCAACCGCTTCCGCCACCGTCCGGTCATTCCGGCATACAACAGCGCGACCACCGCCAAGCTAAGGAAAAAGAACGGGCTCCAAAGAGCAACGGGGCCAAACATTTGCAGCGATGAAAACATACAAATCCCCTCCTCACTGTCCTTCCCCATTATACTACACGGAGCGGTGACAGTGTTATTGCAAAAAAAGGGGAAATCGGCAATCCCCGATCCCCCTTTGCTTTTTACCACCAAATCACAGTTGTAAACGCCCAAACAAGTAAAAGCATCACCGCCACACCGCCGTAAATAAACATGGCCGGAAACTCGTGGCCTTTATGGCTCATATGCATGAAATAATACAGCTGGAAAGCGACTTGCACGGCGGCCAAAAGCAAAATAAACGGAACGACAAACCAATGGGAAAACTCTTCGTACCCAACGGCAGCGAAAGCGATCAGCGTCAGCAAAATCATCAACACAAAGGCGATCATTTGGTGACGCATCTCTTCCGCGTTTTTCCGGCGACGGTACGCGAGATCGACGCGTTCATTTCCAGAGTTCGTTTGGTTCGCCATACGTTCACCCCACCATTCCCATCAAGTATACAACGGTAAAAATGAACACCCAGACGACGTCGATAAAGTGCCAGTACAAGCTCGCGACGTAAAACTTCGGGGCGTTGTATAAATCAAGCCCGCGCTTGGCATTGCGAATCATGAGCGTCAAAATCCAAAGCAGCCCGAACGCGACGTGGCTTCCGTGCGTGCCGACGAGCGTGTAAAAAGAGGACGCGAAGGCGCTCGTCGTAAATTTATGGCCTTCATGTACGTATTCCGTAAACTCATAAATCTCTAAGCCCAAAAACCCGGCGCCAAGCAGCACGGTAATGCCAAACCAAAGCTGCATTTTTTTAAAGTCAAAATTTTTCATATGATAGATGGCATACACACTCGTCAAGCTGCTCGTTAACAGAAGCATCGTCGCCATAAAGACGACCGGCATTTGAAACAGCTCTTCCGCCGAAGGGCCGCCGTTCGTTTTGTCTTTGAGCGCCAAATAGGTGGCGAAGAGAGAGGCGAACAGCACCGTCTCCCCGCCTAAAAAGAGCCAAAAGCCGAGAAATTTATTTTTCCCTTCAAGCGTGGCGCGCTCCGGCGCGGCCGGGAACGTCTCGGCCGTCAGTTTTTCTTCCACGTGCATCAGGCGTTCGCCCCCTTCTTCTCAAGTTCGAGCACTTCCTCTTTATGAATGTGGAAGCCGTGATCATCGATCACCGAGCGCAAGAACATCGAACCGAACGTAATGAGCAAGCCAAGAATGCCGACCGGCAATCCCCATTGGGAATCGTTATGATACGTGAAGCCAAAGGCGGCGACAAACAAACCGAACGCCGTGACAAACGGCAAAAACGACGAATTCGGCATATGGATGTCGCCAAGCGGTTCGGCTGGCGTCAGCTCTTTTTTGCCTTCCATTTTTTCGATCCAGAAGGCATCCAACCCGCGGACGAGCGGGGTTTGCGCGAAGTTGTACACCGGCGGCGGCGAAGCGATCGCCCATTCGAGCGTGCGGCCGTCGCCCCACGCGTCGCCCGCCACTTTTTCCCCTTTTGCTGTCGTGATCACGATGTTAATGAGCAAAATGACCGTAGCGGCCGCCATAAAGAACGCCCCGATCGTGCTGACAAGGTTGCCTGTCTCCCAGCCTTGGTTCGGCAAGTACGTGAACACGCGGCGCGGCATCCCCGTCAGCCCGAGGAAATGCTGGATGAAAAACGTCAGATGGAACCCGATAAAGAACAACCAGAACGAGATTTTACCGAGCGTTTCATTGAGCATGCGGCCAAACATTTTCGGCCACCAATAATGCGCACCCGCGAGCAAAGCAAACACAACCCCGCCAACGATGACGTAATGGAAGTGGGCAACGACGAAATAGCTGTCATGATACTGATAGTCGGCCGCCGCCGCCGATAACATGACCCCTGTCACTCCGCCCATAACGAATGATGGAATGAAAGCAACCGCATAATACATCGGTGTTGTGAATTTGATACTTCCGCCCCACATCGTAAACAGCCAGTTGAAAATTTTCACCCCTGTCGGCACGGCGATCGCCATCGTCGCGACGGCAAAGATGGCGTTCGCGACCGGCCCCATCCCGACGGTGAACATGTGGTGCGCCCATACCATAAACCCGAAAAAGGCGATCAGTACGGTGGCAAACACCATCGATGAATAGCCGAACAGCCGCTTGCGTGAAAACGTCGCAAAAATCTCTGAAAAAATACCAAAACTAGGCAATATCAAAATATATACTTCAGGATGTCCAAAAATCCAGAACAAATGCTCCCAAATGATCGTATTGCCGCCAGCGGCCGGATTGAAAAAGTTGCCGCCAAACAGCCGATCCATCATCATGAAAATCAAGCCGACCGTCAATGGTGGAAACGCAAACAAGATGAGCGCCGACGTCACAAACGTCGCCCATGTGAACATGGGCATGCGCATAAACGTCATGCCTGGGGCGCGCATATTGATGATCGTCACCAAAAAGTTTACCGCCCCCATAATCGTTCCAAACCCAGAAATTTGCAGGCCGAGCGTATAAAAATCAATGCCGTGGTGCGCCTTCGAAGCAAGTGACAGCGACGCGTACGACGTCCAGCCGGCATCAGGCGCCCCGCCTAAAAACCACGAACAGTTTAGGAACAACCCGCCGAAAAAGAACATCCAAAAACCAAGCGCGTTCAAATACGGGAACGCTACATCGCGCGCGCCGATTTGCAGCGGCACGACCGCGTTCATAAAGGCGAACAGAAGCGGCATGGCAGCCAAGAAAATCATCGTCGTTCCGTGCATCGTCAGCACTTCGTTATACAGCCCACCGACGAGGAAATCGTTGTTTGGCTTCGCAAGCTGAATGCGGATGAACAACGCCTCAAGGCCGCCGAGCAGGAAGAAAAGACCGCCAGCAATTAAATATAGATGGGCGATTTTCTTATGATCCACCGTCGTCAGGTAATCCCATAAAACGGCGCCAACACCCTTTTTGCGAGTGATCGTGCTCACAGTGAAACCTCCCTTTACCCCTTTATTCGACTTTTAAGCTCATCAAATATTTTGCCAATGCGTCAATTTGCTCTTCCGTCAAGTGGCCGTATGTACCTGACATTTTGTTTCCTGGCTTGACGCGTTCAGGATTTCTCAGCCATTTTTTCAAGTTTGCTTCGTTGTGTTCCAAAATGCCGGCAATCCGTTCGCGATCACCGAAGTTCGCCAAGTTGGGTGCTGTGCGAGCTTGCGCAGGACGTTTATCCAAAGGCGTCACCGCATGGCAGCCGATACAGCTTTTGTTGAAAATCGCTTCCCCTTGTTTGGCGACCGGATCAGTCACAACCGGCTTTTTCGCGTTTTGCATTTTCTTCACCCAAGCGTCAAACTGATCGCGCGGCAGCGGACGCACTTTAAAGTCCATCAATGCATGGGACGGACCGCAAAGCTCCGCGCATTTGCCGTAAAAGACGCCACCCGCTTTGTCTGTCGCTTTTTGGTCAAAAACGAGCCAAAATTGGTTTTTGTTGTCGGTGTTTGTGTCCATTTTGCCGCCGACCGCCGGAATCCAGAACGAGTGCTTGACATCCGACGCACTCAAGTTAAAATACACTTTTTCATTCGTCGGCACGACTAAGTCTTGGCTCGTAATAATGCCATAATCCGGGTATTCAAATTCCCACCAATACAAATTGGCACGCACGTTGACAACAACGGCATCTTTATCGCGTTTTTTCACATTCATCGCTTTGACATCAGCCAGCTTAAAAGTTGCCAACACTGTAGGCACTGCTAAAATTAGCAAGAGAATGATCGGAATGACAGTCCAAATAATTTCTAACTTATGGCTTCCTTCCACTTGTTTTGGAATTTTATTTTCTTCCCCTTTGCGACGCCGGAAACGGATGACGACATAAACGAAGATAATCGCTACAACGATAATGACGAGCACCATGATCGACGTGCTCAACAGCATGAGCGAATACTGCATGTCCGCCACTTCACCGGCAGGCTGAAGCGTCGATAAAAACGGCTTGCCACAGCCGGCGAGCAACAGCGCCATCATCCCGAACAAGGAAAATAAGCGCCAGTTACGCAGCCCCTTCTTCATAGCTTCACCAAACCCCTCTTTCATTGATCTTTGATGTGGAGAAATGTATATCAATTCTTTCATTAGAGAAAGAATTTGACCCTGTTCACCAAAGTGTGGCGATCACCATGGCCACAAACAAAATCGTCAAATAGTTGAGCGAATAGACGAACATCCACTTCGCCCATTTCAGATCGTCTTTCATCTTAAAGCCGGCAAGCCCAAGCAGCAGCCAACCGATGTTTAACAGTGTCGCCACGGTTAAAAACGGGACGCCTAGCGAAAACAAATAGAACGGAAGCGGCAGCAAACACGCTACCCAAACGACAATTTGCCGCTTCGTGATGGCAAAACCGTGGACGACCGGCAGCATCGGAATGCCGGCAGCGCGGTATTCCTCGCACCGCTTCATCGCCAGCGCCAAAAAGTGCGGCGGCTGCCATAAAAACATGATGAAAAATAAGACGAGCGGAACGACATGAAAATTCGGGTCGACCGCCGTCCAGCCAATCACTGGAGGAACGGCGCCGGAAATGCTGCCGACGATCGTGTTGACCGTGTAATGACGCTTCGTCCAAAGCGTGTACAAAAACACGTACGTCACCATACCGATCAATCCCACGATCGCCGCCGTAACCGTTGTCATCAGCAAACTCATTTCGCCGATGAAAACGAGCGCGATCCCCGCCCAAAGCACGCGCCGTGCGTCCATCGTCCCGGTCACGGTCGGCCTCGTTTTCGTCCGCTCCATATAGCGGTCGATATCGCGATCAATATAGTTGTTGATGGCGCATGAACCGGCGATGACAAGCGCCGCCCCAAACAGCGCAAAAAAGACAAGATGCAAGTTTTCCAAAAAATGCTCTCCCGTAAAATAAAACGCCAGCCACATCCCGGCGAACGTTGTAATCAAATTGGAATTGACGATCCCGATTTTGACAACCGACGACAACTCTCTCCAAACGGCCTTCACACTTGCCTCTGAACGATGCCCGAGATCGTTCACTGTCTGATGTACCGCTTTCAAATCAGCCATGTTCCTGGTTCCTCCTCGCCGCGCCGCCTCGTCCCTACGGCGCCGTTATCCTGCTTGGCCGGTGATGCCTCCTAACAGCCAAAGCTCGCGATTAGCACATGCTGCTTCTCTTTATATTAAATCACATTTTGTTTTCATCATGTGAACTTTTTTTAAATAATTTGTGTCAAATTTTTGAATCAGCGGGCACCAAGCGGCGCTTTCGCTTGTCCCATTAATATTTCTAGCAAACTTATTCAACTTATTCAATACGCAAACGTCATTTTGTGTTTCTTGGCGCCATCGTGTAAAATAGATTTGGCTTCGCAGCCCGGTTGGCTGCGGTAAAATCCATTACTTTACTAATATGGACAAAATCCCAATTTCTCAATACAAGAAGGTGAAGATTTTGCAACGTTCACTAAAATGGTTTGCCTCGGCAACGACGTTGGCGATGCTGTTTGTCCTGATCGGCGGCGCGCTTGTGACCAAAACGGGATCCGGGATGGGCTGCGGCCGGTCATGGCCGCTGTGCAACGGCCAATGGGTGCCGGACCGCGTGACGCCTGAACTCATCATTGAGCTGAGCCATCGGCTCGTCTCCGGACTGGCCGGCATCATGGTGCTCATCCTTTCCATCTGGACGTGGAGAGCCATTGGCCATGTGCGGGAGACGAAGTTTTTGGCCGTCCTATCGTTCGCCTTTCTCGTTTTGCAAGGGCTGATCGGCGCCGCCGCGGTCGTGTGGGGGCAGTCCGATTTCGTCCTCGCCTTGCATTTTGGCATTTCGCTCATTTCGTTCGCCGCTGTGCTGTTGCTGACATTGCTGATTTTTGAAATCGACAAATTGTTTACTGCCGCTTCGCTTTCCCTTGACGGCCAAATGCGGTTTCATATTTACGGCATCATCATTTATTCGTATATCGTCGTCTACACCGGGGCGCTGGTGCGTCATACGAACGCCAGCCTCGCCTGTCCGAGCTGGCCGCTGTGCACGAAAACGCGCATCCTTCCGGTTCAATTTCATGAATGGGTGCAGATGGGTCATCGGTTGGCCGCCGCCGTCATCATTATCTGGATCGCCGCGGCCGCGATCCATGCTGTGCGCCATTATCGCGGGCAGCCGGTCATCTACTACGGGTGGCTGATCGCCCTTTGTCTCGTGCTTGCGCAAATGACGACTGGCGCGCTTGTCGTGTTTACGCAGCTGAATTTATACATTGCCTTGGCGCATGCCTTTTTCATTTCCTGCCTGTTCGGCGTGCTCAGCTATTTATTGCTTTTGGCGCTCCGCACCCGCCGCAAGCCGGAAAAAGCCGCCGACCATTCAGCGCGGGAAGCGGCGCCGGCGACGTTGAAATGACGTTCGTCCGTCCGCAAATCAAAAGGGGCTGACCGAAAAGGTATCTGCCTTCAAGATCGGCACAACCGATCGTACGGCAGAAGCAGTCAGCACCTATATAGCAACGAAAGAGGGTGTCCCGATCCGTTTGGGACACCCTCTTTTTGCGCGCGATGAACAGTTTCATTTGGACAGCTCGATCAGCAAGTCTCCCGCTTGAATGGCGTCGCCGCTTTTGACGTAAATGTCTTTGACAACGCCGGCAAACGGCGCCTGCACCGTCGTTTCCATCTTCATCGCTTCCGTGACCATTAAATGGTCGCCTTTATCCACTTTTTCGCCTTTTTCCACGAGCACTTTCACGACCGTGCCCGGCATGGTGGCGGCGATGTGGTTCGGATTCGTCCGATCGGCCTTGATGCGCTCAGCGACGGCCGCTTTGATGCTTTCATCGCGGATGATGACTTCGCGCGGCTGGCCGTTCAGCTCAAAGTAAACGACGCGCGTCCCGTCCGCCTGCGGCTGGCCGATCGACACGAGCTTGACGATGAGCGTTTTGCCGCGCTCGATCTCCACTTCGATCTCCTCGCCAAGGCGCATGCCATACAGGAACGTCGGCGTATCAAGCACCGAAATGTCGCCGTATTTTTCCACCGTTTCGGCATATTCCAAAAACACTTTCGGATAAAGCGCATAGGCGATGGCGTCAAAGTCGGTCACTTCGCGGCCAAGTTTGTCGTACAGCTCCCGCTTGATTTGCTCGAAATCAACCGGCTCAAGCAGCTCGCCCGGACGAACGGTGATCGGTTCGCGCCCTTTCAAAATAATGCGCTGCAACTCTTTCGGGAATCCGCCGTGCGGTTGGCCTAAATAGCCTTCAAAAAACTCGACGACCGAGTTCGGGAAATTGAGCGTTTCGCCGCGTTCAAAAATGTCTTGCTCCGTCAAGTTGTTTTGCACCATGTAAAGCGCCATGTCGCCGACGACTTTCGATGACGGCGTCACTTTGACGATATCGCCGAACAAGTCGTTGACGCGGCGGTACATTTCTTTCACTTCATCCCAGCGATCGCCGAGGCCGACCGCTTTTGCCTGCTGCTGCAAGTTGCTGTACTGGCCGCCCGGCATCTCATGCATGTATACTTCCGTATGCGGGGCGTTCATGCCGCTTTCAAACTCTTGGTAAAACTTGCGCACGTCTTCCCAATAGCGGGCCAACTGCTCCAAACCGTAACTATCGACCTCCGGCGCCCGCTCCGTTCCTTCAAGCGCATAGTAGAGCGTATTAGCGCTCGGCTGTGACGTCAAGCCGGCCATCGAGCTGACGGCGACATCGACGATATCGACGCCGGCTTCGATCGCTTTCGCGTACGTATAAATGCCGTTGCCGCTCGTGTCATGCGTATGCAAATGGATCGGAATGTCGACCGTTTCCTTGAGCGCGGAAATGAGCACGTACGCCGCCTGCGGCTTCAAGAGCCCGGCCATATCTTTAATGCCTAACATGTGCGCGCCGGCTTGCTCGAGCTCTTTCGCCAACGCTTTGTAATACTCCAAATTGTACTTCGGCCGGTTCGGGTCCAAAATATCGCCCGTATAGCAAATCGTCGCCTCGGCGATTTTGCCGCTTTGCCGGACGGCATCGATCGCCACCGTCATGCCTTTCACCCAGTTTAAGCTGTCGAAAATGCGGAACACATCGATGCCGGCCTGCGCCGATTTTTCCACAAACTCGCGGATGACATTGTCCGGATAGTTTTTATACCCGACAGCGTTGGCCGAACGCAGCAGCATTTGGAACAGCACGTTCGGGATGCGCTCGCGCAGCTTGAGCAACCGATCCCATGGATCCTCTTTCAAAAAGCGGTACGCCACGTCAAACGTCGCCCCGCCCCACATTTCAAGAGAGAATAAGTGGGACAGCAAACGCGCCGTTGGCTCGGCGATCCGCAACAAGTCGATCGTGCGGACACGGGTCGCGAGCAGCGACTGATGCGCATCGCGGAACGTCGTATCGGTGAGCAATACACGCGGCTGCTCTTGAATCCAGCGAACGAGCCCTTCAGGTCCGCGCTCATCCAAAATTTGCTTCGTCCCGGCTGGGATCGGCTCCGTTTGGCTCACCTTCGGCACGCGCGGCTTGTCAAACACCGGCTTTTTCTTTTTGCCGATGCCCGGGAAGCCGTTGACCGTCACCGTGCCGATGTACGTCAGCATTTTCGTCCCGCGGTCTTTTCGACGCGGGAATACAAACAATTCCGGCGTCGTATCGATAAATGATGTATCGTATTCCCCGGACAAAAACTTCGGATGCTGCACGACGTTTTCCAAAAACGGAATGTTCGTTTTAATGCCGCGAATGCGGAATTCGCGCAAGTTGCGCAGCATTTTTCTCGCCGCCTGCTCAAACGTCAACGCCCATGTCGACACTTTGACGAGCAGCGAATCGTAATACGGCGTAATGACCGCCCCTTGGAAGCCGTTGCCGGCGTCCAAGCGCACGCCGAAGCCCCCGCCGGAACGATACGCCATAATTTTTCCCGTATCCGGCATAAAGTTGTTGAGCGGATCTTCGGTCGTTACCCGCGATTGAATGGCATAGCCGTTGACGCGGATGTCTTCCTGTTTTGGAATGCCGACGTCCGGGCTGTGGAGCGAAAAGCCGTCGGCGATTAAAAGTTGCGACTGTACGATGTCAATCCCAGTGATCATTTCGGTGATCGTATGCTCAACTTGAATGCGCGGGTTGACTTCGATGAAATAAAATTCATCGCCGGAGACGAGAAACTCGACCGTGCCGGCGTTGACGTAGCCGACGCTTTTCATCAGCTGCACCGCCGCCTCGCAAATGCGCTCGCGCAGCTCGTCCGACAACGAGACGCTCGGCGCGACCTCAACGACTTTTTGATGGCGGCGCTGCACCGAGCAGTCTCGTTCATAAAGGTGGACGATGTTTCCTTCGTGGTCGCCCAAAATTTGCACTTCAATGTGCTTCGGCTTTTCGATCAGCTTTTCAACGTAGACGTCATCGCTGCCAAACGCTGCTCTCGCCTCTGATTTGGCGCGCTCGAACGCTTCCTTCAACTCCGCCTTCGAGCGAACGATGCGCATGCCGCGCCCGCCGCCGCCAAGCGCCGCTTTAATGATGATCGGGTATCCGTGCGTCTCGGCAAAGCGAACGACATCCTCAAGGCTGCCGACCGGTCCGTCGCTGCCCGGGATGACGGGAATGCCCGCCTTCATGGCAGCATGGCGCGCCTTCACTTTATCGCCGAACATATCCAAGTGTTCTTCGTTCGGACCGATGAAAATGAGCCCTTCCTCGCGACAGCGTTTGGCAAATTGAATGTTTTCCGACAAAAACCCGTATCCCGGGTGGATGGCATCGACATCGTGAGCTTTGGCGATCTCGATGATGCCTTCGATGTCCAAGTACGCTTCGATCGGCTTTTTCCCCTCGCCGACCAAATACGCTTCATCCGCTTTGTAGCGATGATACGATCCCGCGTCTTCTTTCGAATAAATCGCCACGGTGCGAATATCGAGCTCCGTGCAAGCGCGAAACACGCGAATGGCGATCTCGCCGCGGTTGGCCACCAACACTTTGTGAATTCGTCTCGTTCTCATTTTGCCCCTCCTCTCCTTTATTTAATAAAAGTATAAAAGTTTTGCCGATTTGTAAATACACTTTCTAAAAAGTCAGACCTCTTTTCTGCTCGCTGTGAACCGCCCGTTTGTTGTTTCGGTATCGTTGTTCATAGTTGACAAACATGGAAATATTGACAAGCAAGCCAAGCGAGGCCATCGTGAGAACGAGCGATGTCCCTCCGTAACTGACGAGCGGAAGCGGCACGCCGGTGATCGGGATGAGCCCGGTGACCCCGCCGATGTTAATGAACGTTTGAAAGCCGATCATGACCGAGATGCCAATGGCTAATAAACTTCCGAACGCATCGCTCGAACGGCGGGCGATCCAAAGTCCGCGCAGCACGATAAACGCCAATAATCCGAGCGCAAACGTGACGCCAATCAACCCGAGCTCCTCGGCCACCACCGCCATGATGAAGTCGGTGTGCGCTTCCGGCAAATAGCCGTATTTTTGCACCCCTTCCCCCAGCCCGACCCCTTTCAGGCCGCCGAGCCCGATGGCCACATATGAATTGATGAGCTGATAGCCGTCCGTCTCCGCGTACTGAAACGGATCTAAATAGCTATATAGCCGCCCCATCCGCTCGGGAGAAAAAATTTTTTTGCCGACTTCCGGCAGCCAAAACGGCGAAACGGCGAAAGCGAGCAAAGAAAAAAACAGCATTTGCTTCAGCAACAGACCGAGGCGCAATCCTGAGGAAACGATAACGCACAAGGCGATGACGAACACGATCGCCGCCGTACCGAAGTCAGGCTGTATGGCGATCAGAAAACAGATCAACAGCGTATAGTAAATGGGAAATAAGTTGCTTTTCACTGGTTCAGCCAACCGTTTCCGCTTGTTGGCGAACGCGGCCGACAAATACAAAATCAAGCCAAGCTTTGCCAGTTCGGCTGGCTGGAAAGACATCCCGCCGATGCGAAACCAGCTTGTCGCATTGTTTGACGTGTGGCCAAAAATCGCAACGGCGACAAGCAGCAGCGGGGAAGCAAAAAACACCAATTTCACCAGCCGGTCGTTCCGCCACACTTTGTACGGAATCATCATCATCACCGCAAAAGCAGCTAAACCGACGATCACCCACAATTTTTGCCGCTCATAAAAGTAATCGCTCGACACTCCAAAAACGGTGACCGCTGTCACCATGCTTGCGCTATACACCATGATCAGCCCGAACAGCGAAAGCATCACGACGGCGGCAATAAGCGGATAGTCATAGCACTTGATGATTTTTTTCCATAATCGCTGTTCCATTTTCCCTCTTCCTCGCAAACGAGTATGTACATAAATCATTCGCAGCAGCATGGCATTTTCCTGCCGAAAAACAGAAAAACTCAAACGATGGACGCGCCAACCGTTTGAGTGGTCATGTATCCTTATCGCACGCGCTTTTTCGCTACCGCCTCATGCAAGGCGGAAAGTTCCCGCTCCAACCGATCAAGAAGCGCCTTTCCGTCCTTCGCCTCCACCAGCCCAAGGCGCACCGCAAAATCGATTTCCCGCGACAAACCGAACATTTGCGTATCAAGCACTTCTTCATAGACGGGACATTGCGGCATCGTCAAATGGTCCATTTGCACGCGGATGAGCTGGATAATTTTTTCGGCATCTGCCTGCAAAAGCGCGTACGCTTTTTCACGATGGCTCATCGCTTCGTTCGTCACATCCATCCCTCCGTTCTCTCCCCTATCCTTCTTTAAATCTTAACGTGAAACAACCCATTTTGCAAGTTGAAACCGTTGACAGCGGTTTCGCTTCGAACATGACAAACGCTCAGTTTTATTTTATTATAAGAAACAGTCGGGACATGCAGAGGAGAGGATGCTTGATGAGTGAGATTATCGTGCTGACAGGAAACGTGCGCTTTACGATCACGCTCGACCCGGGCGTTTGGATTTTCGACGACCGGAAAATTGACTTGGACACCTATTTTTCAGAGCCAAAACCAAAGGTCGATCAAGCGGAGCAGGACGAAGAGGAAATGAAAAAGCTGTCCGCTTTCTGGGATCGGGAGATTCAGGAGGGCGCCGTCTTTCCTCCGACGTTGAAAACGGAGCGGCGCTTTTTGAAAGAGAAAATCGTCACCGGTTCGTTCGCCATGCCGTTCGCTCCGTTTTTGCGCAACGCCGAGCCGCATGAGGACGCGTCGGAGTTAGTCATCATAACGGAAACCGAGGAGATCGCGATCCCGCTGGAACAGGCGTACGAGTTGATTTTTGCGTTTTCGAAAAACGGGAAGCCGCTGCGCGATGACGGGCCGGTGCACATTTATTTCGGAGACGGCTCCAACCGCCAAGCGCCCATCACCCACGTGCGTCGGCTTGTCGTCCGTTGACGGGAACAGCGGCTGTCAAGGGGCGCCGCCGCGGCCGTCTGTGGTCGGCGCTCCCTACGCCGCTAGGAGGCTGGTGATCTGATCGCAGATACGGCTTTGCGATGTCATTTTTTGAAAAAACCTAGTTACATCGATCTTCCCCTCATTCTTCCATTGATGAACAGAATCAGCGGTTTTTCACCAACCTTTTACAGCAAATCAGCAGCCAGCTGGGCGAGCGCTGAGCGCTCTCCTTTGATAAGGCGGATATGTCCGGCGATTTTTTGGTCTTTAAACGTTTCGACGACGTACGTCAACCCGTTATTATATTCATCCAAATATGGATGGTCGATCTGTTCCGGATCGCCCATTAAAATGATTTTGCTTTTCTCGCCAACCCGTGTCAAAATCGTCTTCACTTCATGCTTCGTTAAATTTTGCGCTTCATCGATGATAATAAACTGCTCGGGCAGGCTCCGGCCGCGAATATAGGTGAGGGCTTCCACCTCGATCGAGCTCATGCCGGCCAAAATCGCGTCCAGTTCCCCCGGCTTTTTCGTGTTAAACAAATATTCGAGATTGTCAAAAATTGGCTGCATCCACGGGCGCAGCTTTTCTTCCTTTTCCCCTGGCAAGAAGCCGAGATCTTTCCCCATCGGCACAATCGGCCGGGCGACGAGCAATTTTTTGTACGTGCGCAAATCTTCGGTTTGCATCAATCCAGCTGCAAGAGCAAGCAACGTTTTTCCCGTCCCCGCTTTGCCGATTAATGTCACCAACGGAATGTCATCGCGCATGAGCAGCTCGAACGCCATCGTCTGCTGCACATTGCGAGGCCTAATTCCCCATACGTGCTCGTTTTGAAACACGAGTTTTTTCACTTTTTTTCCGTTTGGGTCGACGATGCCAAGCGCCGATGCCGAACTGCCAAACGCATCTTTCATGATGATGAACTGGTGCGGATAAAACGGGTGGTCGGCGAGGTCGGCGAGCACAAGCTCCCCTTTCTCGTAAAACCGCTGCAAGTGATCCTTTCCTATGTACAGCTCCAAAAAGCCGGTGTAAATGTGATCGACATCAACGACGCGGTCGCTCAAAAAGTCTTCCGCCTGCAGCCCGATCGCATCAGCCTTGACGCGCACGAGCGCATCTTTGCTTACCAAAATGACGGAGCGCCCGTCTTCTTTCGCCTGCTCTTCCAGCGATAAATTTTTCGCCACCGCCAAGATGCGGTTGTCGTTTGTTTTTTCAACAAAAATTTCCTGCAGTTGGTGAAACGAGCGATGGTTCAATTCGATACGCAGCGCTCCTCCATTTTCCAGCGGAATTTTTTCGTGCAGCTTCCCGTTTTCGCGCAGGCGATCGATCAGCTTTGACACTTGGCGAGCGTTTCTGCCGATCTCATCCATATACCGTTTTTTCGAATCGACTTCCTCTAAGACGACGGCGGGAATGACGACCTCATTATCCTCAAACGCGAAAATCGAATACGGGTCTTGCAAAAGGACGTTTGTATCCAGCACATAAATTTTCTTTCCCAAATTTCTTTTCCCCCTATATCCGTTTTTCACCTTCGGCGCCGGATGGGAATAGCTGTAGTATAACATTATGAACAAATGTATAAGGATAGAAGGACATTTGCAAACTAAAGAAAAAAAGTCGAGGTGGCAAATGATGAAGCGAAACGGATGGCTGCTCATGTTGGTGGGCTGTTTGCTTTTAGGCGCCTGCAACGGAGGAAACGACAAGGCAGCGGACGATTCTAGGCTGGTGCGCGTGAAAAATACAGTGGACGAGCGGGTGGAAACGAAATCGGGACAAGCGATCGCCCGCCGGCTTGCCGAAATCGCCAACCGCGTCCCGAATGTCCGTGACGCTGCCGCGCTCGTCGTCGGCAAATACGCCATTGTCGGCATCGATGTCGGCGCCAATGTCGATGCCTCGCGCGTCGGTACGATCAAATACTCGGTTGCCGAGGCGCTGCAAAAAGACCCGTACGGTGCCAACGCCATCATTGTCGCCGATCCGGACCTTTACACCCGCGTGCGCAACATCGGCAGGCAAATCGACGATGGCCGTCCGGTGCAAGCGTTCATGAACGAAATCGCCGACATTGTCGGACGGGTGATGCCGGAAGTGCCGAGCGACTTGTTTAAAACGACACCAACGCCAACCGAAGAAAACGATGGACAGCTGAACGAACGGCAGGAGCGGCAGCTCAATGAACAGCAAAACAAGCAATCGAACCAATATTTAAATCGCTAACCGATTCCGGTGCGGTTATGGTATAATGGAACGGGAAATTAGCCCTTTCCTGAGGTGAACGATGAGAGTCAAATGCGTGCTTTGCGATCAAATCGAGACGATTGACGATGAATCGCCGCTTGCCAAACGGCTGCGCAACCGTCCGATCCATACGTACATGTGTCACAAATGCCATGACCGCATCAGCGAAAAAACGAAGCGGCGGCTTTCGACAGGAAAATTTCGTTTTTACCGCGGCCACCGGGCGGGGGACGACTGGTAACCAGACTACCAACACGGCGCTGAAAGCATTCGCTTTTCAGCGCCGTGTTGTTACCATCCGTATTTTTCCGGCTCGACCTCCATTTGCCTCCACATCGCTTCCGCCAGCTCAATCGAAAACCGGGCGACACGTTTCTCCCCGCCGCGCTCGTATTCGACAATATAGTGCCCGCTTTGTTCATCTTTGCCGGCCGCGACCGCGGTGACGCCAAAATCGCTCGCAAGCAGCGAGCGGAAAAAGGAAGCGGTTTCGCGCGCCGCGGCATCGTGCGGACGAGCGGTGGAGACAATATGGATGGTCAGCCAATGGCCAAGAACATCTTCCACGGATCTCACCTTTCTCCCTCTTTCGCCTGCCTCAGCCGAATTTTATATATGATTAATACGAGTGCGGCGACGGCCAATCCTTCCGCCACCGGCAAAAAAACAGCAAAAAAAGTTAAAATCGTGCAGCCGAGCGCCAGCAATCCATAGATGATGACGTTTTTTAACAGCGGCAGGCGACGGGCAAACCCGAGCCGATACACCAACGCCGCGAGCAACAGCACGGTGATATAAAGCAACCACATGCCCCGCTCGGGATGATCATGCACATCATACAGCGAGGCAAAAAAGCTCAACCGTTCGAGCACGTTCATTCGCTTCCCCCCATTTCATCCGATGATCCGCTCCGCTCAAAGACGCGCAGGCGCCAAGCGGCGCCCGGCTTCCCTCTTTTTTGGCAGAACAAGGAACGATGTCGGCTATTTCGCCTGTTCGGCCGCTTTTTTCTTCTTCTCCGCCTTTTCGCGCTCGCTCTTGCTTAAGATTTTTTTGCGCAAGCGAATCGAAGCGGGCGTCACCTCGCAATACTCATCGTCGCTCAAATATTCGAGCGCCTCTTCAAGCGTCAACAGACGCGGTTTTTTCATCGTCACCGTCTGCTCTTTCGTCGAAGAGCGCACATTCGTGACATGTTTTTCCCGGCAAATGTTGACGACGAGGTCGTTTTCGCGATTATGCTCGCCAACGATCATTCCTTCATACACTTCTGTGCCCGGTTCAACGAAAATCGTCCCGCGGTCTTCCAGCTGCATGATGCTGTAGGCCGTCGCTTTTCCCGTTTCCATTGAAACGAGCACGCCTTGACGGCGGCCGCCAATCGCACCAGGGTGCAGCGGGGCATAATGATCGAACGAATGGTTCAAAATGCCGTAGCCGCGCGTCAATGACAAAAACTCGCTCCGATAACCGATCAATCCGCGCGATGGCACATGAAACACAAGACGCACTTGTCCGTTGTCGCCGTGCACCATGTCGACGAGCTCGCCTTTGCGGCTGCCGAGCGATTCCATAATCGCCCCCGTATATTCTTCCGGAATATCAATGACGACTCGCTCAATCGGTTCGCAGCGAACGCCATCGATGTCTTTGACAATCACTTCCGGCTTCGACACTTGCAATTCATACCCTTCGCGGCGCATGCTTTCAATCAAAATCGCCAAATGAAGCTCGCCGCGCCCCGAAACGATCCACGCATCCGGCGACTCGGTCGGCTCCACGCGCAGGCTGACGTCGGTTTCGAGCTGTGTGCGCAGCCGCTCCTCGAGCTTTCTCGCCGTCACGTATTTGCCTTCACGGCCAGCGAACGGGCTGTTGTTGACAAGAAACGTCATTTTCAATGTCGGTTCATCAATGTGCAGCGGCGGCAGCGGCTCTTGGTGATCCGGAGGGCACACCGTTTCACCGACGTTAATGTCTTCCATGCCAGCGATCGCAACGATGTCACCGGCCTGCGCTTGTTCGATTTCGATTCGTTTCAAACCGATGAACCCGAACAGTTTCGTGACGCGGAACAGCTTCACGGATCCGTCGCGCTTGATGAGCGCCACTTGCTAGCCGGTTTTCATCGCGCCGCGAAACACGCGGCCGATCCCGATGCGCCCGACGTATTCATTGTAATCAAGCAGCGCCACTTGAAACTGCAACGGCTCCTCGCGGTTATCGACCGGCGCCGGAATATGATCGATGATCGTTTCAAACAGGGCGGTCATATCGCCGTCTTGCCGCTCCGGATCAAGGCTTGATGTCCCGCGCAGCGCCGATGTATACACAACCGGAAAGTCGAGCTGCTCTTCGGTGGCGCCCAGTTCGATCAACAAATCGATGACTTCATCGACAACTTCCGTCGGGCGGGCAAACTCGCGGTCGATTTTATTGACGACGACGATAGGCACAAGCTGCTGCTCCAACGCCTTTTTCAAGACGAACCGCGTTTGCGGCATGCAGCCTTCATAGGCGTCGACAACGAGCAGCACCCCGTCGACAAGGCGCATAATCCGCTCTACCTCTCCGCCGAAATCGGCGTGCCCGGGCGTATCCAAAATGTTGATGCGCGTTCCTTTATACAAAACGGCCGTATTTTTCGCTAAAATCGTAATGCCGCGCTCCCGCTCCAAATCGTTGCGGTCCAACACCCGCTCGGCGACTTGCTCGTTCTCGCGGAACGTTCCTGACTGCCGAAGCAGTTGGTCGACAAGCGTTGTTTTTCCGTGGTCGACATGGGCGATGATCGCGATATTGCGTATATCCATTCGTCTGTTCGTCAATGTCGGTCACTCCTGTTTGGCAAACTGCTTGTCTATTATATCACAACGATAGAAAATCAGCATATTTTCCGGTAAACTAAAAAAGACGCGTCAATGCACGAGACTGAAACAGCCGCTGAACGCCGGCCTGCTTGGGCCGCTTGCGGTTCGACCGAAAGAGGACGAAGCGAAAGGAGGAAAGGGGATTCTAGGCGGTTGCTTCCGCTGCTAAGCCGAGGAATCGCCCGCGCGAGATGAAACGAATCGAGCTTGTGCCGCTGCTGCTTTCGATTGTCGCGGTGGCCGCCTTGATGGCGATCGGCGTCTTCATTGCCAAGCAAAGCGCCATCGGCATCGCCGCTTCTACACTGATCTTTATCGCTGTCATGGGCGTTGGGTTCGCCCATAAAAAACGAACGCGCCGCTGAACGAGGAGGGTGTCCCAAAGGGGCGGGACACCCTCACTCATCGCTATATATGGACACTAACTGTCCCTCTCCACACGATATGCTATGTCTTTCTTGAGAGGAAATCGCCTTTTGGGTCAGCCCCTCTTTCGTTGCATTATACGTTCTGACTGTTTCTTCCGCACGATACGTTGTGCCGCTCTTGTTCGATGATGGCCGCCGGCGTATTTGCCGGCTTTCCGGCCGCCAGCAGCCGGCCGCAAATATCCGGCAAAAAAGCAGACAACCTTTTGGGGCAATGAGCGCCACCATGGCGGCTGTCAACGCGAAAGATAGCGCTGCAAAATCTCTTCGTGCACTCCCGGTTTGGCGGCGAGCACTGAATTAGGGCCGAGCAAATCAAGCGGCGCGCCGTTCAAGTTTGTCACAACTCCGCCCGCTTCCTCAATCAAAACCATCCCGCCGGCGAAGTCCCACGGCGACAACCGCGGCGAAAGATAGGCGTCCAAACGCCCGGCGGCGACATACGCGAGCTCGAGAGCCGCCGACCCGTATGAGCGCGTGCCGCGCGCCTCTTTCGCCAGCCGCACAAGCGGGCGATGGTCAAGGCGGCGATTTTCCATCAGCCATGTCGCATTGACAGCGATGACCGATTCCGCGATCGGCACCGGCCGCAGGCGGCTAAGCGGCGCGCCGTTCAGCCACACCCCTTGTCCCTTTCGCGCCCAATACAATTCGTCAGCGACGACGTCATACACATAGCCGAGCTGGCCGACGCCGTCGGCAAAAACGCCAATCGAAACGGCGAAATGACGCTGTTGATGGACAAAGTTCATCGTGCCGTCAATCGGGTCGATGATCCAAACGATTCCATCAAGCGCCTCGAGCGGATCGCCGAAGCCTTCTTCGCCCAACAGATGATGGTCCGGAAACCGGCGCCGGATTTGCGCGGCGAAAAACTGCTCAATGCCGCGGTCAACGTTGGTCACCAAATCGTTTGCATTCGCTTTCGTCTCGATCGTCAGCTTTTCGGCAAACGAGGCGCGGATGCGCTCCCCCGCTTCGCGAATCCATTGCTGGGCACATTGGTCGATTTCATCCCATTTTGCTGTCATGTCCATTCCTCCTCGCTTTCGTATGTACATCACCGCTGTCAAGAAAAAAACGAACCGCATGGTTCGCCTTGAATGATGATCATACTTGAAGGCGCATCAGTTCTTGGCGCAGTTTTTCCAGCCGCCGTTTGCATTCTTTTTTCTTTTCCTCATCATTTTCCATCATGGCTTCGTACAGCGTCGCAAGTTCGTAATCGAGCTCGAGCCGCAGCACCGCCATGCGTTTATCCCCGTCTGGGCGTTTCAGCGAATTGGCGGTTTTTTTCATGTTCATCCGCACCCCTTTCCCTGTCATCCGCGAAACCTCCGGCGCCCTTTGCCTGCTTCGTTTTGTTTTATATTATATTATGTGGAAAAAGAGGTGTATGCAACTAATTTGTGTGTTTACCTACCGCGCTGCGGCCCGTTCGGGGCGGGGTGAATCCAATCGCCGTCTTTCGCCTCTTTCGCCTGCTTCATCACCGCATAGGACGAATAGCCGCTTTCTTGCTCGAATTCGGCGTACAGCCGGTTCTCCTCGCTTTTCGACGGGACGATCTCCTTAAAACGGCGATACCGGCTCATCAGTTCTTCGCGCCGAATTCCCTGTTCATAGGCCGTTTCAATCGCCGTGAAAAATTTGATGACATCGATGATTTCTTGCGTCGACCACTCATAGGAAAACGGATACGAATAGCTCATTTTCCCACCTCCGCTGTTAGTTTGCCCAGCGGCTCCGAATTTGTTCCGCCTCTTCGATCATGCGGGCAAACAATTCAGCGACAGACGGAATGTCGCGAATGAGGCCGATCGCCTGTCCGGCCCAAGCGAACCCTTCATCGACCTTTCCTTCATAAATGAAGCGCCGGTTTGCTTCTCCGCTAATATACTCCTTCAAGTCATCGTACGTGCCGCCTTGACGTTCGATTTCCACGATTTTTTCCGCCCAAGCGTTGGCGAGCACCCGCCCCGGCGCTCCGAGCGATCGCTTAATGATGATCGTATCCTGTTCTGTTGCGTTCACAATCATTTCCTTGTAAACCGGATGGGCATGGACGCATTCTTTCGTGGCAATAAACCGCGTTCCCATTTCGATCCCCTCTGCGCCGAGCGCCAACGCCGCCATCAGCCCGCGGCCATCGGCGATGCCGCCGGAGGCGATGACCGGAATCGAGACCGAATCGACGACTTTCGGGATCAAAATGAACGTGCCGGTGTCATGTTTGCCGAGATGCCCGCCCCCTTCTTGACCGACAACCATCACCGCATCCGCCCCGAGCTCTTCCGCTTTTACCGCTTGGCGGACAGCGGCCACCAGAACAAGCTTTTTCACCTTCGTGCCTTTCAATTGCTCAAAAAACGGGGCCGGGTTGCCCCCGGTGACCGAAACGACCGGCACTCCCTCTTCAAGCGCAGCCTCGAGCATATGGGCGAACGGACGGCCGTGCTGGCCGATGGCGAAATTGACGCCAAACGGGCGATCGGTGTTCGCTTTCACCTTGCGAATCTCCTCTCGCAGCCGGTCCGGGCTTTCAAGCGACATGGCCGTGATTTGCCCGAGGCCGCCGGCATTCGAGACAGCGGCGGCCAGATCGGCGTACGCCAAATAGGCGAGCCCGCCTTGAATGATCGGATAGGTGATGCCAAGCAGCTCTGTCACTCTCGTCTTCCACTCCATCAAACCTCATCTCCTTCTTTCATCTCGTCTTTCTACCTATTCTTGACTTCCTCTTCGTTTTCCTGTTTCCGCGTTCGCTTCTTTTTCTTTGCAAACGAAAAAATCCATGCTATAATGCATTTGTTTTATTTTTTAGGTAAAGAGGTGTGAAAACCCATTGTCGCAGCTTGAAACACCGTTGTTTACCGGTTTGTTGGAACATATAAAAAAAAATCCGGTCCAGTTCCATATCCCCGGCCATAAAAAAGGGGCCGGCATGGATCCGGAATTTCGCTCTTTTATCGGAGAAAATGCCTTGGCGATGGATTTGATCAACATCAGTCCGCTCGATGATTTGCACCATCCGCGAGGAATGATCAAACGGGCCCAAGAGCTCGCCGCCGAAGCGTTCGGGGCCGACTACACGTTTTTTTCCGTGCAAGGAACGAGCGGCGCCATCATGACGATGGTCATGTCGGTCGCCGGGCCGGGCGATAAAATCATCGTGCCGCGCAACGTCCATAAATCCGTGATGTCCGCCATTGTCTTTTCCGGGGCGACGCCGATTTTCATTCATCCGGAAATCGACAAGGAGCTTGGCATTTCCCACGGCATCACGCCGCAAGCGGTGGAAAAAGCGCTCCGCCAGCACCCGGATGCCAAAGGGGTGCTCGTCATCAACCCGACGTACTTCGGCATAGCGGGCGATCTGAAAAAAATCGTTGACATCGCGCACGCCTATGGTGTTCCGGTGCTCGTCGACGAAGCGCACGGCGTTCATATTCATTTTCATGAGCGCTTGCCGCTTTCGGCGATGCAGGCGGGTGCCGATATGGCGGCGACAAGCGTTCACAAACTCGGCGGCTCGCTGACGCAAAGCTCGATTTTAAACGTGCGTGAGGGACTCGTCTCAGCGAAGCACGTACAGGCGATTCTCAGCATGTTGACGACCACATCGACGTCGTATTTGCTGCTTGCTTCGCTCGATGTCGCCCGCAAACAGCTGGCCACCAAAGGCCGGGAACTCATCGACAACGCCATCCGCCTCGCGGACTGGACGCGGCGGCAAATCAATGAAATCCCGTATTTGTACTGCGTCGGCGAGGAGATTTTAGGCACGGAAGCGGTCTACGACTACGATCCGACCAAGCTGATCATTTCCGTCAAAGAGCTCGGATTGACCGGCCATGATGCCGAGCAATGGCTGCGGGAAGCGTTCAACATTGAAGTCGAGCTTTCCGATTTGTACAACATTTTGTGCATCATCACCCCCGGTGACAGCGAGCGCGAGGCCGGCCTTCTCGTGGAAGCGCTCCGCCGCCTATCGGCACAATTCAGCCACCAAGCGGAAGAAGGGGTAAAACCGAAAGTGCTTCTCCCGGACATTCCGGCGCTCGCGTTAACGCCGCGCGACGCCTTTTACGCCGAGACGGAAGTCGTTCCGTTCCGCGAGTCGGCCGGGCGGATTATCGCCGAGTTTGTGATGGTGTATCCGCCAGGCATTCCGATTTTTATTCCGGGCGAAATTATTACGGAAGAAAACTTAAACTATATCGAGACGAATTTAGCCGCCGGCCTCCCCGTCCAAGGCCCGGAAGACGATACGCTGCAAACGTTGCGCGTCATTAAGGAACATAAGCCGATTTGGTAGCCGCCTAGGCCGCGTTCGCCGGTTTGGGCGGTTGTTAAATAAACAGCGCGCATGTGCCCCCATCACATGCGCGCTACTTCATTCCTTCCCCCATTTTGTTTGACCGTTTTACTCCCCTTTTTCACCGTCATCGTCATGCCCGCAACCATCGCATTGACCGTAAAGCGTAGTCACTTTTTCATCTTCGAAGTACGCAATCGTCGCTTCGCATGTTTGGCATACGATCGTGCCCATCCCCAAAACCCCTTTGTGATGATAAATTTCATTGTTGATTTTATAATAATATATCACATTTAGAATGTCAACTCTAATTTGTATGTCACATTTAGACCAATCATCTTCCTTCCGAAACTTTTTCATCAATATTCAGAAAAAACGTGGTACAATCGACGTAAAGAACGAAAGGAGAGGGGCGCATGAAAACAAGCTTGAAACTGAAGGCAGGACAAACCGTCGCGCTCGATGAAGTGAAACAGCTGCTTGAACGCTACCGGGCGGCGCTCGGCAAGACGGGAGAACAGCTAAGCTGGGCGTATGAACAAGCGGCTTTCCCATATACAGTGCATGAGCGCGAAGGAGTGCTGTACTTGCAAGGCGACGGCCGCCTGTATCGAGGGATGGCCGTTTCCGTGCGCACCGCCGGCGAACAATGTTTCATCGACATCGCGCTGCCGCCGGGCGCCACGCACGGAGACAAAGGCAAGGCGAATGAGTTCGGCAGGTGGCTGGCCAAAACGCTTGGCGGCGAATGGCATTTGTTTAGCGGCCGGACGATGGTGTTTGACGCCTCATAAACGGGCAGACGGCCGGTGAAACGATCGAAGGCATTCGTCAAGAAAGTCGGTGAAAAACCGCGGTTTGCCTTGAAGGCTGGTGAAAAAACGGCAGATCCCCTTCATCAGGCTGATGAAAAACGGCGAATTTCCTTCATACGCGTGAAAAGCAGCACCGATGCAACAACATTTTTCTCGTCGAGAAAGGGCGGGGGTGACGACCGTTCCGCCCCTGCCCTCCGTCACTGCACCGCTTGCCACACCCATTGCTGACCGGCAAAGTACACCGCCGCTGTCCCAATCGTCGTCAATGCCGCCTGGCGCGTCGCCAGACCGAGCCGCCGCGCCAACAAAAAGGCGATATACATAAACACGCATAGCATCACCCCGCGGAAAAACGGCCGATCTCGTCCGGACAGCCACTCAATGATTGAAAAACTGCTCCAAATCATCATCTGCACTAAAAACGCCACATACGCTTTCATCTGATCCCTTCTCCCGCGTTTCTTTACCATAACGATATGAGACAAGGCCACAAAATAGTATGGGAATGGGACAAAAGTGGATCAAAACCGGCTAAAAAACGAAGCGGCTGAGCTTGAACCGTTTCAAGCCCAGCCGCTTTCGGCTTATTTTGTGACAATATGAATCGGTGTGCCAAGCGCCACTTCCGCCGCTTCCATGGCGATTTCACCGAGCGTCGGGTGGGCGTGGATCGTCAAGGCGATGTCTTCAGCCGTCATGCCGGCTTCAATCGCCAGCCCAAGCTCGGCGATCATGTCCGAAGCGTTCGGGCCGACGATTTGTGCACCGATGACGACGCCGTCTTCTTTGCGAACGACCAGTTTCACGAAGCCCTCGGTATCGTTGAGCGACAAGGCGCGGCCGTTGGCGGCAAACGGGAACTTCGCCGCGATGACATCGATGCCTTCCTCTTTCGCTTGCTGCTCAAAGTAACCGACCGAGGCGCATTCCGGATCGGAGAAGACGACCGCCGGAATCGCGACGTAATCGACCGCCGACGGGTGGCCGGCGATCGCTTCCGCCGCCACTTTCCCCTCATACGATGCTTTATGGGCGAGCGCCGGTCCCGGAACGATGTCGCCGATGGCAAAAATGTTCGGCACGCTGGTGCGGCATTGGTCGTCCACTTCAATCAAGCCGCGCTCGGTCATTTTGACGCCAATTTGTTCAAGGCCGAGCTCGTCGGTGTTCGGACGGCGGCCGACCGTCACCAGCACGTAGTCCGCGTCAACCGTTTTCGTTTCGCCGTTGGCTTCGTACGTGACCGTTACGCCGTCTGCGCGCTCTTCCGCCCCTTTGGCGAGCGCGTTCGTGACCACGTCGACGCCTTTTTTCTGCAAACGGCGCTTAATGATGCTGACCATTTGCTTTTCAAAGCCGGATAAAATTTCCCCGGCCCCTTCTAAAATCGTCACTTTCGCCCCGAAGTTGGCGTAGGCGGTGCCAAGTTCGATGCCGATGTAGCCGCCGCCGATGACGACAAGCGATTTCGGGATTTCCCCGAGGTTGAGCGCTCCGGTCGAATCGAGGATGCGGTTGGAAAACTTGAAGTTCGGCAGCTCAATCGGGCGCGAGCCGGTCGCGATAATGGCGTTTTTAAACGTGTACGTCTGCGCGCTGTCGCCGTTGACGACACGCACCGTGTTGGCGTCGACGAAATACGCTTCCCCTTTGACAATCTCGACCTTGTTGCCTTTCAGCAAGCCTTCTACGCCGCTTGTCAGCTTTTTGACGACGCTTGCTTTCCATTCCTGCACTTTCGCGAAATCGACCGTGACGTTTTCCGCCTTAATGCCCATCTCTTCGGAATGTTTCGCTTGCTCATACCGGTGACCGGCCGAGATCAACGCCTTTGACGGAATGCAGCCGACGTTTAAGCAGACGCCGCCTAAATTCCCTTTTTCGACAATCGTCACTTTTTGCCCGAGCTGCGCGGCGCGAATGGCGGCCACATAACCGCCAGGGCCGGCGCCGACGACGAGCGTTTCCGTTTCAATTGCAAAATCGCCAACTACCATCGTTTTACGCCTCCATTAATAAGAGTTCTGGGTCGCTTAACAGCTGTTTGATATGGTTGAGCGCCTTCTGCGCCGTCGCCCCATCGATCATCCGATGGTCGAAGCTGAGCGAGAGCGCCAAGACCGGTGCGGCGACAATTTCTCCGTCGCGGACGATCGGTTTTTCCGCGATGCGGCCGATGCCGAGAATCGCCACTTCCGGATGGTTGATGACCGGAGTGAACCATTGCCCGCCGGCCGAGCCGATGTTCGTGATCGTGCACGAGGCGCCTTTCATTTCATTTGGCGCCAGCTTGCCGTCGCGCGCTTTTTCCGCGAGTTCGTTGATTTCCTTCGCCAAGGCGAAAATCGGCTTCCGGTCGGCATGTTTAATGACCGGGACGAGCAAGCCGCGGTCCGTGTCAGCGGCGATGCCGATGTTGTAATAGTGCTTATGGATGATTTCTTCGCTGGCATCGTCAATGGACGTATTGAGCGCCGGATATTCACGCAGCGCGGAAACAAGCGCTTTGACGACGTACGGCAAGAACGTCAGCTTGATTCCTTTGTCCGCCGCGATCGCTTTGAACTTTTTCCGATGAGCAACGAGCTTCGTCACGTCGACTTCGTCCATGAGCGTCACGTGCGGAGCCGTATGTTTCGAATGCACCATCGCCTTGGCGATCGCGCGACGGATGCCGCTCATTTTCTCGCGCGTTTCCGGGAATTCGCCTTCCGGCACAACCGGTTTCGCCGTTGGCGCTTGCGGCGCTGCTTTCTCTTCCGGCGCTTGCGCTGCCGAAGGAGCTGCAGCTTTTGCGCCGCCGGCGAGGAAGGTGTCAATGTCTTCTTTCAAAACGCGGCCGTTTTTGCCCGTTCCTTGCACAAGCCGGATGTCCACGCCTTTTTCCCGCGCATATTTGCGCACGGACGGCATCGCGATGACGCGGCGGTTCGGTTCCGCGTCGGCGGCAGCTGAAGCGGCGGTCCCACCGTTTTCCTCTTTCGACACCGTTTCCGCTTTTTCCTCTTTTTTCGTCTCTTCTTCGTGCTCTTGCCCTTTAAACGTCATGTTTTCATATCCGGGCGCATCGAGCGTAATGAGCGTTTGTCCGACCGTCGCCACCGTTCCTTCCGGGACGACGATCTCAAGCACTTTCCCTTTCACCGGGGAGGGAATTTCCACGACCGCCTTGTCGTTTTGCACTTCGCACAATACGTCATCTTCGTTCACTTCATCCCCCGGCTTGACGAACCATTTGACGATCTCGCCTTCATGAATGCCTTCGCCAATGTCCGGCAGCTTAAATTCAAATGCCACTGTAGGTCGACCTCCTATCGTTTGCCGAAAATGAGCGGGGGAGAGCGCTTCGTTCCCCCGGCTTGTCCTGATTAGAAGTTGATCGCTTTTTTCGCCGTCTCGATCACATCTTTAAAGTTCGGCAGCCACACCGATTCCGCTTGGGCGAACGGATACACCGTATCTGGTGCGGCAACGCGAAGCACCGGCGCTTCAAGGCTTAAAATGGCCCGTTCGTTAATTTCGGCGACCACGTTGGCGGCGATGCCGGCCTGCCGCTGCGCTTCTTGAACGACGATGGCGCGGCCTGTTTTCTCCACCGAACCGATGATCGTTTCGATATCGAGCGGCTGCACGGTGCGCAAGTCGACAACTTCAGCGGAAATGCCTTCCTTCTCTAATTCTGCCGCCGCTTTTAACGATTCATGCACCATGGCCCCGTACGCGATGATCGTAATATCTTTTCCTTCGCGCTTAATGTCCGCCTTGCCGATCGGAATCGTATACTCGCCCTCCGGCACTTCTTGGCGGAACGAACGGTACAGCTTCAAATGTTCAAGGAAAATGACCGGATCGTTGTCGCGGATCGCCGAAATGAGCAGCCCTTTGGCGTCATACGGCGTCGACGGAATCACGACCTTCAGCCCCGGCTGCTGGGCGACAAGCCCTTCCAAACTGTCCGAGTGCAATTCCGGCGTATGGACGCCGCCGCCGAACGGCGAACGAACCGTAATCGGCATATGGTAACGGCCGCCGGTGCGGTAGCGGATGCGCGCCATTTGTCCGCAAATCGAATCCATCACTTCATAGACGAAGCCGAAAAACTGAATTTCCGGCACCGGGCGGAATCCTTGCAAGGCCAAGCCGATCGCCAAGCCGCCGATCCCCGATTCGGCCAGCGGCGTATCAAAGACGCGCTCTTCACCAAATTCCGCTTGCAGGCCTTCCGTGGCCCGAAAGACGCCGCCGTTGACCCCAACGTCTTCCCCAAACACGAGCACGTTCGGATCGTTTTTCAACTCGATGCGCAGCGCATCGGTGATCGCTTGAACCATTGTCATTTGCGCCATGGCTTACTTCGACTCCTTCTCTTTATAAATTTCGTACTGCTCTTTCAAGTTGAACGGCAACTCTTCGTACATGATGCTGATCAAGTCGGTCACTTTTTGTTTCGGCGTCTCATCCGCTTTTTTGATCGCCTCTTTGATGTCCTCTTTCGCCTGCTCGATGACGCGATTTTCTTCTTCTTCGCTCCACAACCCTTTCGCTTCTAAAAACTTGCGGAAACGCACCAGCGGGTCTTTTTTCGCCCATTCGTTTTCGAGCTCTTTCGAACGATAGCGCGTCGGATCGTCGCCGGACATCGTGTGCGGACCGTAACGGAAGCAAAGCGTTTCGATGAGCGTCGGCCCTTCGCCGTTCACCGCGCGCTCGCGAGCTGCTTTCACCGCTGCGTAAACCGCCAGCACATCCATGCCGTCGACTTGAATGCCCGGAATGCCGGCCGCGACCGCTTTTTGCGCCAACGTTTTGGCGACCGTCTGCTTTTCAACCGGCGTCGAAATGGCAAAGCGGTTGTTTTGCACGACGAAGATGGCCGGCGCTTGAAACGCCCCCGCAAAGTTGATCCCTTCGTAGAAATCGCCTTGCGATGTGCCGCCGTCACCCGTATATGTAATGGCTACCGCTTTTTTGCCCCGCATTTTCAGGCCGAGCGCCACGCCAGCCGCTTGGATGTATTGAGCCCCGATGATGATTTGCGGCGGCAAGACGTTGACACCTTCCGGAATTTGGTTGCCGTGAAAATGACCGCGCGAGAACAAAAACGCTTGATACAGCGGCAGCCCGTGCCAAATGATTTGCGGAACGTCACGATACCCCGGCAAAATGAAATCTTCCTTTTCAAGCGCAAAATGGCTGCCGATTTGGCTCGCCTCTTGTCCGGCAGTCGGCGCGTAAAAGCCGAGGCGCCCTTGGCGGTTCAACGAAATGGAGCGCTGGTCAAGGATGCGCGTATACACCATGCGGCGCATCAGCTCTTTCAGCTGCTCATCGCTTAACTCCGGCATCGCCTCTTCGTTAGTGACTTCGCCTTTTTCATTCAAAATTTGGAACATCGGAAACTGCTCGGCCACTTTCTCGAGCTGCTCCGCGAATCGAAATTGGGAGGTTTTCACACCCATTTTGTTCACCTCTGCCTTTCATCGGTAATTTGGAAATTTGGCTGCATCCATCCATATACTATTACTGTACCCAAACGGAAGAAGAAATAAAAAAACAATCACCCGCAGGCGCCCTCGGTCACAAAACGAGACGCCAAACCTGTATTACTGTTTTTTTTGTCCCGACTAATACAACGTGCATTTGCAAGTTTTAGTTTACACGTTCTTTTTCCAACCGTCAACGACTTTGATTTATCACGATTCTCTTTCTTTTCTATGGATGAATTTGGATAAAAAAACTTCTCGACCAAAACTGTTATATTACATGAACCGAACCCTGTCTAAGTCCTGTACTATATTTTCCCACAATAGAAGATGCATGATGATTTGGTCAAGGAAATGAAAGCATTTTTCTGATTTTTGTTGCTGAACTTCTTTATTCTCCAATAATGTATCCGTTCCGTTGCATTTTCATTTACGCACGGTGGGCGTTTTGTTAGACTAGACGATAGACAGCGACGCCGAAGACAAGGAGTGAAACGAGCGAATGATCACGATGAAAGATATTATTAAAGAAGGGCATCCGACGCTGCGGAAAGTGGCTGAACCTGTTCCGCTGCCGCCTTCGCAAGAAGATCAGCGCATTTTGCAAAGCTTGCTCGACTATGTGAAAATGAGTCAAGACCCTGAGCTGGCAGCCAAATACGGGCTGCGGCCCGGCATTGGGCTCGCCGCCCCGCAAATCAACGTCTCAAAGCGGATGATCGCCGTCCATATCACCGATGAAAACGGGACATTGCACAGCTACGCGCTGTTCAATCCGAAAATCGTTAGCCACTCCGTTCAGCAGTGCTACTTGACGACCGGGGAAGGATGCCTGTCGGTCGACCGCGACGTGCCGGGATATGTGCCGCGCTATGCGCGCATCACTGTGACCGGGACGACGATCGACGGCGAAGACGTCACACTGCGCTTAAAAGGGTTGCCGGCGATCGTCTTTCAGCATGAAATCGATCACTTAAACGGCATTATGTTCTATGACCGCATCAATCCCGATGATCCGTTTCAAGTTCCGGACGGGGCGATTCCAATTGGGCGCTAAAAGCCCCCTATAAATGGCGAGCGGCCCAGCCGAAAAGGCCAAGGCCGCTTTTTCATCGGATGAGCTGCAGCTGTTTCAATCCATACCAAATGCCTTCCTGATCGACCGACTTCGTAACGAAGTCGGCGACCCTTTTCACTTCCTCATGGGCGTTGCCCATGGCCACCCCGGTTCCGACGAACGAGAGCATTTCAATGTCATTCAATCCGTCGCCGAACGCATACACATTCTTCTTATCGATCCCGAGCTTTTTGATCATCAGGCGAATGCCTTCCGCCTTCGAGCCTCCTGCTGGCAGCACATCGGTCGAAACGTCGTGCCAACGGACAAAGCGGAATTCCGGATACTGGTGCACATACGGCTGTTCCTCCGCCGCGTGACAAAACAGCAGCGCTTGATAAATGTCATTGTTTTCATAGTAGAGGGGATCAACAGGCGGATGGGCAAATTTTAAGCTGCCCATGCTGACGTGAATGTGCGGATGGTCGCCGACGCTGGCCCGCATTTCTTCAGCATCCATAAAAACGAGCGGGTGGCCGTTTTCATGAGCGGCGCGGGCCAGCTCCCGAAGCTTCTCGCGGCGAAGCGGCTGTTTGTGTAGAACAGTCCCCTCGAACACCACATATTGACCGTTAAAGCTGACGAACGAATCGATGCCAAGCTGCTTGCGCACGTGCTCAAACATAAACGGCGCTCGCCCTGTGGCAATGGCGACATACACGCCCGATTGCTTCAAGCGCCGGATCGCCTCGATCGTTGACGGCGGCAGCTGTTTTCGTTCGTCAAGCAGCGTCCCATCGATATCGAAAAACACCATTTTTTGATCCATGTTCTCTTCCCCTTGCTGAAAATCGATTCTTCATTCGTTTACCGTACTGAAAAAGCGCAAAAATGTCAATCGAAAAGACGCGAGGTTCCATTTTTACCCATGAAAAACAAGCCCTTGTCTACATATCATATATAATAGAACATTTACTTTCGCCACAAAATGAGTACAATAAAAGGTAAGGAGTGATGAAACATGTTGAAAAAGCTGAAAAAAAAGCTGCTTCAACAGTGGAAAGATCTGCTCCGAAAAAAATCAATCGCCTAACCGCTACAACGACAGCCCTTCCGCTTGAAGGGCTTCTTTTCCCACTTTGACGAATGAAACGGCCGATGTTCGTCAAAGATGTACATATCGTCGGCCTGTTTTTTTGCTTTTTGCAACAAAACACATGAAAATGGCATTCCATTCCTATATAATAAATAAAGCAACGATTGCACGATAAGGAGAGATTTTGCGATGATTTTCAAAGTGTTTTACCAAGAAAACGCGGACGAGGTGCCCGTAAGAGAAAAAACAAAAACGCTCTATATCGAAGCAGAATCAGAGCGGGAAGTACGCCGAAAGCTCGATGGCCGTTCGATCAACATCGAATATATTCAGCCGTTAGAGGGAGCGCATTTAGACTACGAAAAGAAAAGCCCTAATTTTCAAGTATTGGAGACGTCATCATGAAACTATTGACAGACGAACAAGTTGGCGTTTTTGCCCTCGGCGGACTGGGTGAAATCGGCAAAAATACATACGGCGTACAATTCCAAGATGAAATTATCGTGATTGACGCGGGCATCAAGTTTCCGGAAGATGAGTTGCTCGGCATCGATTACGTCATTCCCGACTATTCGTATTTAGTAAAGCATGCCGACAAGGTGAAAGGGCTGTTCATCACCCACGGGCACGAAGACCACATTGGCGGCATTCCGTACTTGCTCCGGCAGGTGAACATCCCGATTTACGGCGGCAAACTGGCGCTCGGGCTGATTCGCAACAAATTGGAAGAGCACGGGTTGCTGCGCCAAGCAAAGCTTATTGAAATTCGCGAAGACGATGTCATCCGCTTTCAAAAAACGGCCGTTACCTTTTTCCGGACGACACACAGCATTCCGGACAGCTACGGCATCGTCGTCAAAACGCCGGTTGGCCAAATCGTCCATACCGGAGATTTCAAATTCGACTTTACTCCCGTTGGCGAGCCGGCCAACTTGACAAAAATGGCCGAAATCGGGAAAGAAGGCGTCCTTTGCCTCATGTCGGACAGCACAAACAGCGAAATTCCGCATTTTACGATGTCCGAACGGCGCGTCGGCGAAAGCATCCACGACATTTTTCGCAAAGTGGAAGGGCGCATCATTTTCGCCACTTTTGCTTCCAACATCCATCGGCTTCAACAAGTGACGGAAGCGGCTGTCGCCAACAACCGGAAAATCGCCGTCTTCGGCCGCAGCATGGAAGCGGCCATTGAAATCGGACAAGATCTCGGCTACATTAAATGCCCGAAAGGCACGTTCGTCGACGCGAACGAAATCAACCGCCTGCCAGCGCATCGGGTGACGATTTTGTGCACCGGCAGTCAAGGGGAACCGATGGCCGCCTTGTCGCGCATCGCGAGCGGCACGCACCGGCAAATTCAAATCATCCCGGGCGACACGGTCGTCTTTTCTTCATCGCCGATCCCGGGCAACACCGTGAGCGTCAACCGAACGATCAACATGCTATACCGAGCCGGCGCCGAAGTGATTCATGGGCCGCTCAACGATATCCACACCTCCGGGCACGGCGGACAAGAAGAGCAAAAGCTGATGATCCGGTTGATGAAGCCGAAATATTTCATGCCGATCCACGGCGAATACCGGATGCAAAAAATGCACGCCAAGCTCGCCATCGACTGCGGCGTGCCGGAGGAAAACTGCTTTATTATGGACAACGGCGAAGTGCTCGGCATCAGCGACAAAGAAGCGCGCATCGTCGGCAAAATTCCGTCCGGTTCGGTCTACATCGATGGCAGCGGCGTCGGCGACATCGGCAACATCGTCTTGCGCGACCGCCGCATTTTGTCAGAGGAAGGGCTCGTGATCGTCGTCGTCAGCATCAACATGAAAGACTTTAAAATCGCCGCCGGCCCTGATATTATCTCTCGCGGCTTCGTCTATATGCGCGAATCAGGCGATTTGATCAACGAAGCGCAGGCGCTTATTGCCAAACATCTCGCGAAAGTGCTCGAACGAAAAACGAACCAATGGTCGGAAATTAAAAATGAAATTACCGAAACGCTCGCCCCGTTCTTGTACGAGCGGACAAAACGGCGGCCGATGATTTTGCCGATCATCATGGAAATCTAACAGGTTGGCGAAAAATCGCCATTTCCCTTGATCGGTGATTGTAGCGGGGGAGGCAACAACGGTTTCTACTTGAGAAACGATGCCGAGAAGCGGTTAGGCGAGTCAATCGCCAGCCTCCTAAAAAAGGATTGTGGCATCCGCCGACTACTTTCAGATCAATATCGAAAAATAGAAAAGCAAGTGGAGAGAACGAATCGTTTTCTCCACTTGCTTCATTATTAGGGACTGATCGGACAGCCCTTTTTTTCGCTGCCGACGTCTCCGATTCACCGTCACCCGACGACTTCTTCCTCAAATCGGTCGATGTCGCTGTCGGCGCCGATCACAACCAACACATCGCCTTTGCGGATGATTTCCGAGGCGAGCGGCGACACGATGACGCTCGCCCCGCGCTTGATGGCGACGATGTTGATGCCGTAGCGGGCGCGAATATCGAGTTCCAAAAGCGAATGACCGTCAAGCCGTTGGCTCGCCACGATCTCGACGATGCTATATTGATCAGAGAGCTCCAAATAATCCAACACGTTGTTGGAAATCAAATTATGGGCAATCCGTTCGCCCATATCCCGCTCCGGGTGCACGATTTGATCGGCACCGATTTTTTTCAGCACTTTCTCATGATAGTCATTGGTCGCCTTGACGGTAATATGGTCGACACCGAGCTCTTTTAAAATGAGCGTCGTTAAAATGCTCGCCTGAATATTGTCGCCGATCGCGACAATGACGTGATCAAAGTTGCGGATCCCTAAGCTTTTCAGCACGTTTTCATCGGTCGTATCACCGACGACGGCGTGCGAAGCGATGGATGCAAACTCGTTCACCCGATCCTCATCAATGTCGATGGCGAGCACTTCCATTCCTTGTTCGCTCAATGTGCGGCAAATGCTTCCGCCAAAACGCCCGAGTCCGATGACGGCAAATTGTTTCTTTTTCATCGTTTCTCCTCCATCGTTCGTCAATTCATCGTTCTTCGCTCCTATTGTACCAAAAAATGCGGCCACTGACGCAAGATAGGGGGCGGTAGGTAACCGAATGCTTTCTCCCTATTGTACCAAAAATGCGGCCACTGACTGCTGTTTCCGCCTAGGGGGTGAAAGACCATCCTCTTGGCCGCCAGAAGTCAAAACCGCCATGCGTCCGCACTGACAACGAGGCAAAATCAAAGCGAACTAGGAGTCCGGTGATTTCGAGCAAAATACTGCTGAGTTCCCCCCATTTTTCAATGAGAGAAACCTTACAAAATCAGCTTTCCTTTCCGTGAAAATGCCGTCCTGACGCGGATTTTCATCCCCGGGTGGAGGGCAAACCATTGCCCATGGATCATGCCGCCAATTGGTGTGACAGCGGTTTTTCACCGGCTTTCTAGACGGTTGGTGAAAACCATTGGTTTCCTTTAGTTGACGAAAAAAGTTTGCATTGTTGCAAGGCTTTTCTATTTGAGAAACAATGCTGGGAAGCAGTTGCGCGAGTAAATCACCGGCCTTCTAGGAGACCGGTGATTTAAGCGGACAAGCCGTTTATCAAACCCGTTTTTCAAATAGAAAAGCCTCATCGCATCACGATCGCCTTTCAAACGATCCCCCATTGCTCAAAAGAAACAACCGTTTTTCACCAGCCTCCTAGGTGTCGAGAGCCTAGCCGCTTGGCGCACAAAAAACCGGGCTGTCAGCGCGCCTAGCCCGGTTTTTGGATCATCAACGAAGTTTTTCTTCAACTTTTTGGCAAATCTCTTCCGCGCTGAGCCCGCTCGCTTCCACCACCGGGCCGGACGTGACCGCGTTTTGCATGCCGGCAACGTTTGCATCCAAACCGGTAATGACGCAGCAGTCGCAACCTTTTGCGTCTTGCTCCCCACGGAGGGGCACAACGTCATGCCCTCGTTCTCTCAACGCTTCTTGCACATCAGTCAGCGATGGCTCAACACCAATTTTCGCCATCCCACTCCACCTCCTCACCCATAATGTGCCTTGTCAGAGGTGGAACTATACTTCTGAATTCCCCTTCCAAGAAAAATAGTCGATCAAAAACGCAATCGCGCGGTCGATCGCTTCCTCGTTCGGAGCGAGTTTGGCATGGTGCAGCCCGTATGGCGACTCAACGCCGAGCCAAAACATAAAACCCGGGATGTCGGCCAGCATGTAGCCGAAATCTTCGCCGGTCATCGCCTCCTTGCAACTGATGACATTCACGCCGCCGTGCGCCGCAGCAAACTTCATAAATTCCGCTGTCAGCTCCGGATCGTTGTACACTTGATGGTACATCGCCCCGTAATCAATAGCGGCTTCACATTCGTACGCGACTTCAACGCCGTGCACGATCGCTTCAATCCGCCGTTTCACCTTCTGCATCGCCGCGGCCGACAGCGTCCGAATCGTTCCCTCGAGCCGAGCGCGCTCGGCGATGACGTTTTGCACCGTCCCGCCGGTAATTTTCCCGATCGTAATGACCGCGCTGTCAAGCGGGTCGACGTTGCGGGCAACAATCGACTGCAGCTGCGTCACCAACGCGCAAGCGGCGACGACCATGTCATTCGCCAAATGCGGAAACGCCGCGTGGCCGCCTTTTCCCTTCAAGTCGATAAACAGCTCCGACGTATTGGCAAACAGCAGCCCTTCTTTCGTTGCGATCGTGCCGACCGGATATTCCGGGGCAATATGCAGGGCAAGGATCATATCCGGCTTCCATTCCTGCATGATGTCGCTTTCGATCATCGGCTTGGCCCCGCCCGGTCCTTCCTCCGCCGGCTGGAAAATAAACAGCAAGTCATCTTGAATTGGATGATGAGCAAAATGGGTGAGCACGCCAAGGGCGATGCTCATATGGACATCGTGGCCGCACGCATGCATGCAGCCGTCATGCGTCGACCGATACGGCAAGCCCGTCTCCTCGCGAATCGGGAGCCCATCCATATCGGCGCGGTAGCCGATCGTTTTGCGCGGTGACGTTCCGTTGACTTTGACAAAAATTCCGGTTTTCCACGTCCGGACTTGAAGCCGCTCTTGCGGCAACGATTGGATATAGCGCAGCAAATAGTGCTGCGTCTTAACCTCCTGAAACCCAAGCTCCGGGATTTGATGCAAGTCGCGGCGAATGGCGACAAATCGGCTGATCGCTTTCATCATCTTCTCCTCCATGGGAAAAAAGCTGTCCTCATCAAGGGACAGCCTTTGTTGTGATTTATAATTGGCGAAGCTCTTGTTTCATCTCCGTTTTCGCTCGCGTTTGCTCGTCGATTTGCTTAATGACGCGCGCCGGCACGCCGGCGACAACCGTATACGGCGGCACGTCTTCGACGACGACCGCGCCCGCAGCGACGACCGCCCCTTTGCCGACGGTGACGCCTTCTAAAATGACGGCGTTCGCCCCGACAAGCACATCATCTTCAATGACAACCGGCTTAGCCGATGGCGGCTCGATCACGCCCGCCAACACGGCACCAGCACCGATATGGCAGTTTTTCCCGACCGTCGCCCGGCCGCCGAGCACGGCGTTCATGTCGATCATCGTTCCTTCGCCGACGACGGCGCCGATGTTGATCACCGCTCCCATCATAATGACGGCGTTGTCGCCGATTTCGACATGGTCGCGGATGATCGCTCCCGGCTCGATGCGCGCCTTGATGCCTTTCAAATCCAAGAGCGGAATGGCCGAGTTGCGGCGGTCGTTTTCGACGACATAGTCTTCGATTTTGTCTTGATTCGCCTCGATGGCGGCTTGAATGTCTTGCCATTCGCCAAACACGATGCCGACGTTGCCGGTCATAAACGTTTTCGCGCTTGGGCCGAAATCGATGCCATCAAGCTCTCCTTTTATGTATACCTTCACAGGCGTGGATTTTTTGCTGTTTTGAATAAACGAAATGATTTCATTGGCGTCCATCATCTTCATGGGCGACATCCTCCTTTGCAGCTGTATTCTTTTTTACTTTAGCAAACGAGAGTTCATCGTGACAAGCATAAATTCACGGGACAAAACGGCGCAGCACCTTTTCGAAGGCTTGTACTTGCGGAAGCTGCCACGCCGCTTCCGAGCTGATCAGCCACGTATCTCTCGTCATTGGCTCACCGCGCTTATTTTTTAACGGTATCATATGAACAACATATTGTTCGCGGTCATCTAAAGCGATTTCCGGTAAAATCGCATAACCAACGCCATGATAAGCGAGCTGTTTGCACGTTTCAATTTGATCGACCATCACTGTGCGCGCCGGCAAAGCTTGAAATTGTTCATGCCACCATTGTTGAATATGCAGCGAATAAGTCGAATCACTTTTAAATTGAATGAACGGGCGCTCGGTGTGGCGCAGTTGCTCCAAATCGTGAATTTCTTGGTCGACCAAATAGAGCTGATCGGTAAATAGCCGCGTCGCGATCCCGCTCCAGTTCGGCTCTCCGCGAACAATCCCAAGCTGAAACCGATTTTCGTACATATGACTTAGCACTTCGCTTGTCCATCCCGTCGTCAACGAAACGTTGACATCCGGATATAATTTGATGAATGTTTTTAAAACGGGGGGCAGCCAATGCTGGGCAACAATGGACGTGACCGCTATCGTTAACGTCCCGCTGATTTGTCCGACCCGTCGTTGGATCTCCTCTTTGACTCGCTTCGTTTTCTGCACGGTTTCTTTCGCCAGTTGGACGATTTTTTCCCCCTCTGGCGTTAACAGCAACCCTCGCGGAGACCGGATAAATATTTTCACATTCCAGCCCGCTTCGATCGCCTGCAGCCGTTGAGACAACGCCGACTGCGTCACATACAGCCGGGCGGCCGCTTTCCTCATATTCAATTCTTCCGCCAAAACGGCGAGGATTTCATACTCTGAACTGTTCAAAACGATCCTCCTTTTCCTTTCCGCCTCGGCGGGGGACGATCGCCGAGGCGATGGTCGGAACGAACGATAACCATGTTGCAGATGGCGACTTTCTTACTCATTGTTCAGCTTCTTTTCGGTCTGTCTTCCGGCCGCCGTTAGATTTATGCAACTGTTTATTCAGTTGTTTCAATATCTCCCGGCGAGTGAAAATGCCTGCAAAGTAGCCATCATCATTTTCGACGCAGACGAACGGATGGTTGACAATGAGCCCGATGGCTTTCGTCAGGCTGTCGGTAAGCCGCAGGCGCGGAATGTTTCGGTTCATCACGTCTTCCACTTTCATCGTTTCGAGCCGTTCGAATTCGATGCGCTCCAATCCTAAAATCGCGTCCATGATCATCGTTATGCTGATCAGCCCTTGCAGCTTGTAGGATGTATCCAACACCGGAATCGCTGAATAACCGGTTTTAGTGAGAACGAGCAGCGCGTGATCCAAATAGTTTTCCGGCTGGACGTGCGCCACTTTATCCGCAGAAATAAGAAATGGTTTGACTGTCATAGGAACTGCCTCTTTGTCTTTCAACCATGTCATACCGTTGTTCCGCCTTTCTCTGTTTGTCTTCTCCTCTCCCTCATCATCATATCATAAAAAAGACTATCGCTTCTTGCCAAGCGATAGCGCGAGACAATCTTTTAAGTTTCTTCAGTACACAGACGGTCATATAAGCGCAACAGCTGCCGGTATCGTTGTTCATCGGCTTTTTTATCACCGTTTTCGATATCCGCCAGCTCGGAACGGACGAGCTCTAGCGCATATTGCTGACTGAACAACACGTCAAGCAACAGCATCGCTTCCTCGCCCGACAGCTCCGGCGGCAGCCGCTTGGCCATCTCCATTCCCCCTTTGCCTCTTCCGCTTCCATATATATTCGCCGGCCACGAAAAAAAGTCATGGAAAAAAGCGTCATGTAGAGGCAAACAGAAAGAGGGTGTCCCAAGGATCGGGATCCCTCTTTCGTTGCACTATATACGTGCTGGCTGCCTCTGCCGCACGATCGATTGTGCCGATCGTGAAAATACCTGCCGGTCGAAAATGGGCAAAGGGATTTACATCCTTCTGATGATGACGAAATTGTTTCGTCAAGGAATTCATCTTGAAGACGTCAACCTTTTGGGCCAGCCTCTTTGTTCAATAAGATTGGAGCGCCAAATACCCGATGGCAAACGCGGCGAGCAAAGCGGCGAGCACGTAGGCGAGAAGCATCGGATTGCGCAAATAAGCATGTTCCTCCACCGGTTTCGGAATCGGCCCGTCAAGCTCCCCTTGCCAGCGCTGCTGGCGGCCAAGGCGAACTGTATAAACGAATCCGATCACTGCAATCAAGACGGACAAAATCGATAAGACAAAGGCAAGCTGTGCCATCTTCGTTCACCTCATCTATACTTTGCCGCACTGAGGAGATTTTATACGGTTTAATAATGAGCATCGTGCTCAAACAAATAGCTGTACGACAAGTCGATGAACAAATAATGGCGCTCATCGATCGGGTACGAATACGTCCGAATCGTTTCGCCCGTTTCGATGTCCGTATACAAATCGGACAAAATGCCTCTTCGGCGCGAGCGCATCCGAATAATGTTTTCCAAAAAATACGGGCGCCAGCTCCAATTTTTCATATAGTACTGCGGCTCCAATGTCCAGCGCCCGTCGCGCTTGAACATATTGCCCGACTGCTGAAAGCCGTCTTCATCACAAACGTAAATGCGGAAGCAAACGTCATCCAGCTCATCGGCCAACAGTGAAATGAGTTCATTGAAGCCGCCCGCTTTTTTGTATTTGCCAAGCAGCGCAGCAATTCGTTGCTGAAACTGTTCGGAAATGTGATACAGCGTCTCAAGCTTTTTCTTTTCCTGCTGAATGAAGCGATGGCACTCTTTTCGCAGCAAGTCTTTCAGCAAATCGCGCGGCACGACTTCAGGCCCCGGTTTTGCCAAATAATATCCTTGATAATAGCGGCCGCCATGCCGCCAAGCGTATTGGAGCTGAAAGGAAGTTTCGATATCCTCATACAACAGCGTCGCTCCGATTTTGCGCGCCAGCAACGAAATGGAGTGAACGATTTCTTGGTAAGCTTGGTGGACCGATGTTTTCCGCAATTCGTGCAAATCGATTTTTAAAATGTCAGGCGACAACACGCCGATTCGCTCGAGATGAATGCTATGTTCGGCGATATTGTCAACCGCCACGCGAATGCCGTAGGTGCGAATGTACGTCAACAGGTGGCTGAGTTGATCCAAATCGCCTTTAAAATGCTGCTCGTTGATTTCCAACACGATGCGGTCAAGCGCCAGCCCTTTGGCTTGATAAGCAAAAAGCAGCTGCAAAAACGATTCGCCGCGGTCAAGCATCAACAAATTGGCGTCACGGTTGAAAAAGATTAGCAGCGTCTCGTCATCGAGCGACAAAAAATAATCAAGCGCCTTTTTAGTAATCACATCATCGACTTCCATGCGAAACTCTTCCGGAATCGTCTCATCGTGGAAAAACGGACCGAGGCTGACCGGCCCTTCCTCGGTTTGAAAACGCCCGAGCACTTCATATCCGATGACTCCATGCTCATCGGCGCTGAAAATCGGCTGGTAGTGCGGAACGACTTGCGACAAGTTGGCCATCACGTCTAATGCATCCATTTGCGCTCACCTCATTCTCGTCGACCATCTCTGCTTTTATTATAGCACAACGGCTTCGTCGTTCCTGACGGAAAAACAGCGACCGGAACAGACTGTCCTCCTCCCCACCAAACTCGAAACAAAACGCCTCCCATCCGTTGCGACAAAAAGGATGAGAGGCACGGTTTGGACGCGGATCCGCGCGCTGTCAGCGCGCCGTCGCTTTCGCTTAGCGCTCAAGGGCGCAAACTACCCGCCACCTGCGCTTCGCTTGGAGGCGGAAGCTTCAAGCGGCTTGTGCGTGTTGGCCAAACGGCAAGCCGCACACAAGAACCCTTTACGCTTTCCTTCGCTCGGAAGCGTCCGTTCGAACAATAACCACATCGGTCGGCAATCGTCAACCGACATGTATCCCCCCACCTACTCATTGGGCGTTGTCCCGTCCATTCCTTGAGGTGGGAGGCTTCGGTCAGAAATGACGTTAAAACGGCCGTCGATTGAGCCATTGGCCGCCGTCGACGGTGATGCAAGCACCGTTGATGTAAGCGGCTTCATCGGAAAGCAGAAACGAAGCGACCGCCGCGATTTCTTCCGGCGTTCCGAGCCGCCCGAGCGGCACGCTTTCCAACGTCATCCGCTCCGCTTCTTCCGACTCCCAAAGACGTTCCGCTCCTCCGGTGCGCTCAATCGGCCCCGGAGCGATGGCGTTGACGCGAAACCCGTATTTTTTCCCCCATTCGACCGCAAGTGTGCGCGTCATCGCCAACACCCCGGCTTTGGCGCAGGCGGAATGAATGACTCCGGCGCCGGCATGCCACGCGTACGTCGCGATGATGTTGATGATGTTCCCTTTCAAACCGCGCTGAATCCAGTAGTTTCCCACTTCCCGACTGCAGTAAAACGTGCCGTTTAACACGATGTTGATGACGCTGTTCCAACCGTTGATCGACAGCTTTTCCGCCGGACAAATAAAGTTGCCGGCCGCGTTGTTGACGAGGGCATCAATGCGGCCAAACTCGGCGTCAGCCCGCGCCACCATGTCGGCGACTTGCTCCGGGTTGCGCACATCCATCGGAACAACAAGCACACGCCCGCCGCCGGGCGTTTCCATTTCCCGCTTCGCCTCTTCCAACGCTTCCGCCCGCCTTCCCGTAATGACGACGTCCGCCCCTTCAGCGACAAACCGCTTCGCCATATACTTGCCCATTCCGCTCGACCCGCCGGTCACAATGATGACCTTCCCATTCATCTTTTTCCCCTCCTGTGAGTGATGATTCATTCATATTTTCATCATACTACATAATCATTGAATATTCGATATTTTTCTCCGGTTGTCCTTCTCTTTCCTTTTTCGTTATAATAAAACTGCTTATGAAAGGACGGCGACATTATGCCTCACATGGAACCAACCTATATGAACCGACGCGCGTTTTTCAAAAAAGGGGTGCGCACCGGCCCCACGGCCACATTGACGGCGTCTTCCTCCTTTGGCGACGTGCGCTGGAGTGCCGCTCGGTTTCTCGCCCCGCCGGAACTGACCGTTTTTTCGCTCGCCTGCCGGTGAGCGTTGGCGAGTCAGTGATCGAAGCCGCTCAAAGAAAGAGGGGACATAGCGGCTTTTTGGGTCGCAAACGAACAAACGCCGTTGTTGCCCGTCCCTTTCGAAAAAGAAGCCAAGCCGGGCGGCCATATGCTATAATAGAAAGAAAAAAAGGAGATATGCCGATGAAACCATTGCAATTGTCGGTCGACAATATCGCCAAAGCCATTTTTACGGTCAACCGCCACGCCAAAACGGCATTAAACCCTTCGTTTCTTTATCTGCTCAAGAAAAAAGCCATCGAAAAACTGCTCGCAGAAGGCAAGGCAAAAAAGGTCGGCCTCCATTTTTCCCGCAACCCAAAATACAGCCAACAGCAGTCGGATGTGCTCGTTGCCGTCGGCGATTACTATTTCCACATCCCTCCGACGAAACAAGATTTCGCCGTCCTCCCGCATCTTGGCGCACTCAATGATTCGTACCGCAATCCTCCGGCTCGCATGCCTTTGTCGGAAGCCAAGGCCATTCTCATCGCCTACACCGGATTGAACGAGCCGTTGGAGCGGGCCCCAAAACGGGCGACCAAACCCGTGTTTAGGCGGCTCGGCGACCGCTATTGACCAAAGAACGCTCTCAATGCCCATCGCGATGACAGACCGCGTTGCTCAGACTCTCCTCCGTTCATGTCCTTGATTTCCGATGAAAAAAGGGGTCCCGCTGCTTGGGACCCCCTTTTCTTCATGGCGGGGAATTCACGAATCGAACCGTGAACCATGCCAGCGGCAACACCTCAAGTCCGCTTAAGCGGACACCCCTTTTCGCTTCATGCTTCCCCATTGCTTTTGCCGGCGAAACGCATCGATGATCCCTTCGCACCGCCACCACGCGGTCAACGGACGGTACCAAAACGTCTCCGTCAATGAAAAGAAAAACAGCCGAACCAAATCCGAGACGTTCGGAAACTTCCGCTCTGTCCATTCCTCAAGCAGCACTGCGGCCGCTGACAAAAGCGAGCCATACAAAACAGAAACAGTCAACAAAAGAAGAGCAAACTCGATGTAGATGGTGCCGAAACACAATGAAAGGATGATCACCATATACCCCACCAGTTCAACGACCGGGCCAAGAAGCTCAATAATCCAAAAATACGGGAGCGACAAAAGGCCGATCGAGCCGTATTTCGGATTGAACAACAAGGCGCGATGCCGCCACAGACTCTCAAGCAGCCCACGATGCCAACGCCGCCGCTGCCGCCGCAAATCGCGGTACGTTTCCGGCGCCTCTGTCCAACAAACGGGATCTGGGATGTAGATGATTTTTTTCGGCTCGTTTTTTTCCCGGGCCAGCCGATGCAGACGGACGACCAGCTCCATATCTTCACCGGCTGTGTCGGCATACCCTCCAGCCTCAATCACCCACGGTTTGGAAAAGACGCCAAACGCCCCGGAGACGATCAGCAGCAAGTTATGACGACTTAAACCAAGGCGGCCGAGCAAAAACGCCCGCAAATATTCAATCGTCTGCATCACTACGAGCGGCTGCCGCGACAACCCAACCTTGACAATCTCACCACGTTCAATCTGACAGCCGTTGGCGACCCGAATCGTCCCTCCGGAGGCGATGACCTCGCCATCGGATTCGAGCATTGGCTTCATCACTTTCAAAAACGCGTGCCGTTCCAAAACCGAATCGCCGTCAATGGAACAAATATACGGATAGCGGGCAGCGTTGATGCCGGCATTCAGCGCGTCAGCCTTCCCCCCGTTTTCCTTGTCAAGAACAAACAAATGCGGATAAGCCGGCGATTGATAAATCGCTTTGACTTCTTTTGTCGCCAGTTGGCGGCGAATGACGAGATAGACCGGGCGAAGTTCGAAATGTTCGATCAGCCGCTCGAGCGTCCGGTCTGTGGAACCGTCGTTAATGACGATCACCTCGTATTGCGGATATTCAATGGCGAGCAAGGAGCGAACCGAACCGACGATGCCGGCTTCTTCATTATAGGCAGGCACAAGAATGGACACCGGCTTGGCGTAGCTGGCTTCAAGCAGCTCTTCATACGGCTCCCAGTCGTCAAGCCGATGGAGGCGGCGCAAATGCCAAAACGACACGACAAGCAAAAACGTATAAAAAGCGACTACCCCGATCATATAAACAAGCACCGCGTTCCCAATGAACGATACAACCGACTGCCAGAACGCCATCATCCTTCCCCGCCTTCCAACCATTGTCGGGCCATATCGCGAGCATAACGGTCATCGGCTTGCTGAGCCGCCCGGTTCAACGCGATGCGGCCACCAGGGAGGCGCGCGAGAGCGGCAGCGGCCTCCGCACGAACCGCAAAGGAGCGGTCGGACAGCCGTTCATACAAAAGCGGAAGCAGCCGTTCTTCGCGGCATCGACCGGCAAGGCGGGCGGCCATCAACCGTTCCTGCCAGTGCGGGGAACTTAGATGGTGCGCAAGCTGACGCGCATGAAGCGGCGCGCCGATTTCCGCCATGGCCTTGAGCGCGCGGACACGGATTTCCAGCTCTTCCGATGCCAGCCGCTCTTGCAAAAACGACTGTTCCTGACGGCGGCGGATGCCGATGATGTCGATCAATGCATATTGGCCTGCCGGCGGGAGCTCGGCAAACCGCCTTTTTACTTGTTGGAGCAGCCTTTCGCTCATATGGCCAAAAATGACGCGGTACGCAAATTCCGTCAGCTCATGTTTCGGTTGAAGCACGTACACGACAACCGGGCGGTAATCAAATTTGGCGAAAATCGTCAATATTTTTACCACTTCCCCTTTGGTAGCGATCCGGGAGCGATATAACCGCTCGATGTCGGCTAGCAGCGCCTTCATCTGCAAATCTTCAATGAAAAACAGCGCGTTCATTCTCTCTCCCCAATGTCGACTTGCCAACCGGCGGCGCAGCCAGCCTTCAAAATATTCTTCGGCAAACGCCCGAATCCTTGCCTGCACTTGCTCCCCTTTCAACAGCGCGGCAAAATCGTCCAGCAGCTCAAGCAGCGCCTCTCGCTCCAGCAACGAAGCCGGCCAAGGGGGCTGTTCCTCATCGCCAAGCAAGTAGCGGAGCAACGGAAGCCGAAGCTGTTCCTTGCCAGCGCGCAGCACCGCTTGGCGCCGGTTTTCCCGCCGCTTGCGCACCATCAAATACGCAAACACCGCGGTCAACGTTCCAAACAAAAAGAAGGTGAGGGAAACGGCAACCTTCAGCGCCATTTACGAATCGAGCCCCCTCAGCAGCCGGCGCAGCCGCGCCTCCAGCTCAAGCCATTTGAACGGCTTGGTCACATATTCATCCACCCCGCGCTCCAACGCATGGGCAATTTCCCGCTCATCGTGGCGCGATGTCAACATCATCACCTTGCATCGCTTCCGCTCTTGGCGGAGGCGTTCAAGCACCTCTAGACCGTCCATTTTCGGCATCACCCGGTCGAGAATCACAATGAACCGCCGACCGTCTCGGTACAGCGGGGACTGCAAAAAGGAAAGCCCGTCGCCAAACTCCTCAATGTCCACTTCCCGCTGTTGTTCAGCCGCCAACTTGCGAACAAGATCAGCAATGACCGCCCGCGCCAGTTCATCATCATCGACAATGGCCACCGCCCACCGCCGCCTGCCCGTTCGCCGGCGCTGGCTTCGCTCTTGGCCGCTATCGTGAGGGGCGGACGGCGCGCCAGCTTCCTCGATGCGATTGCCGCCCTTCTTTTTCGCTTCGTACAACGCGGCATCAGCGAGACGCAGCCAATGATCGAGCGATTCATCAGCTTGATCGCATTCCACCAAACCGGCAGAAAACGTGCACGACAGCCGGAACCCGTCAGCTACGATTTCTTCGCCTTCGAACTGGTGCCGCAGACGCTCAAGCACCGCCCGCGCTTCCCGTTTCGACGTTTGGGCCAGCCAAACGATGAACTCTTCTCCGCCAAAACGAATGACGGTATCCAGGCCGCGCGTATGCTGAAGGAGCACATCAGCCAGTTTCTTTAACACGGCGTCGCCGACCAAATGGCCGAAGCGATCGTTGATCTGTTTGAAATGGTCGAGGTCTAGGAGCGCTAAACAACTCGGCGTGCCGGAACGTTCCAAATCGCTGCGGAGGCGGGCATACACGCGCGGCAAATATTTCCGGTTATAGACGCCTGTCAATTCATCTACCAATACAAGCTCATCAATTTTTCTCTTTTTTTCAATCAACCGGCGGATGCGGATAAACAGCTCATCGGCGGCCGTCGGGGTCACGACATCATCGGCGCCGAGCTCATAGCATTTCAACTGCGTCTCTTTCCGCCCATCGGCGCTGATGACCACAACGGGAAGATACGGGTGCCGTCCGGCGTTCTCCAACAAACTAGCCAACGCAGAAGGTTCCCCGTCTTCCTCGCTAAGACTGACCACGAGGCAGTCCGGACTAAGACAAATGATCGAAGCCGTCGCCTGCTCGAGCGACGGCGCCGTGAGCAGCCGCCATGGCGCGGCATCCAGCGCGCGGCAAAGATACGTAAAAAACAGCGGATCGTTTCCGCACAGGAGGATCGTCGCTTCCGATTCCTGTTCGCTTTTGATGAGAGGGAGCGGAAAGGGCGTTTCCTTCTCTTCATAGAAACAGCGAAGAAGAGGGGCGATCTCCTCCAGCGCTTCTTCAGCCGTCCATTCCTTCTCTTTGCCGCTGTTCACCTGACGGCTCAACCGTTCGGCCTCGGCGGCGATGTCAGTCCGTCCGATCACGGTTGCCGCCCGGCCAACGGCGCGCAAAAACCGGGCGAATTCCCGGCTGGTCAGCGGAGGCGCCGCCTTCCATCGTTCGTACTGCTCCTTCATGCGTGCCAATAACAATGCGGTCGATCGATCCACGCTCCCCCTCCTTTCCGACTATATGTCTGCGTCCAATCACCAATCCGTCTTTTTTCCTATTACTAATATAATCGATCTGAAGCAAAACATGAAAGAAAATAAACTCAAAACCGCTCCACTTTTCACCGCCATACAAAAAGCCGCTGCTGTCGGCAACGGCTTCGCTCAATACAAAAAATCAAGCAGGCGGCGGTCAGCCAAATTCGTATCGACCGGGCACACCTCCGCGTCGCGCCCGTACTGCCACACCCAGACATTGGCGCTGCAAGGCGGGGCGGCAGGCTGGTAGCGCGGCGCTTTCTGCTCCTTCGTCGTTCCCGGCCTTGGGGCCGCGCTCCAAATCACGGCCTGCACCGCCACTTGGTTGTTTCGGCTGACCGCCTCACAATAAGCGGCAGCAAAGTCCCCTTTCGTCGGGTCAGCGTACAGCCCCGGCCGGTACCCGGTCGGATAGAGCGTTTCCACCCAAGCGGCGATCCAAGCAGCGTCTACGGCGAAAAAATCTTCAATGTTGGCAAACAGCAGCTTGTTTTTCGGAATGCCGAGCCGTCGCGCATGGAACACCGCATTGCGCGCCGCCACCTGTCCGCTCGCATAGCCGATCGCCTCGCGAAACGCATTGTAAATGGGCAACACTTTGATGCCGTCGTTGCGGATGCGCGTGATTTCCTCCCGTGTCAACCCTTCCGATACGTTTGGAACCCGAACTAAATAACGGCCCCAAAATTTTGGAGCGCCTAGCTCGGTCCGGACGCATTGCAACAGTTGCTCCGTAACAGACTGAGCCGAGTCGACTCCCCAAATTCCCTTTGCCACCCGTTTCCCTCCTTTGCGATCGCATCGCTATAGCTATGTATATGAAGGGAACCGCTTGGCTTATACGGCTAGGGGCGCCGCTTCCGTTCTTCATCCGCCCAGTCGCTCTTGAGCAGCTGAAACCAACCGTTGCGTTTAAACCAAACGAACATCGTCATACCGATTACGGCCATGATCGCTAATACGGCGAAATAGCCGTATTTCCAACGCAGCTCCGGCATATAGTCAAAGTTCATCCCATAAATGCCAGCGATGAAGGTAAGAGGCATGAAAATCGTCGTGATGGCGGTAAACGTCATCATAATATTGTTCATCCGATTCGAGTTGAGCGACAAATAGCTGTCGCGGATGTCCGCGGTAATTTCCCGGTTCGTCTCAATCATTTCCGACAGCTTGAGCAAATGATCGTAAATATCATGGAAATACAGCTGCCGCTCCTTCATGCGCTGCAGCCGGTCAGAATGGGTGATGCGGTATAACAAATCGCGCATCGGCACAATCGTCCGCCGCAGTTTTGACAAATCGCTGCGAATGTCGAACACTTTTTCAATGATGTCATGAATCGGTTCGTTGTTCGTATTCTCCTCTAAATCGTTCAGCACGTCTTCAATATGGTACAACGGCGGAAAATAATCGTCAACGAGTTTGTCAATGAGCCGATACATCACATGAAACGGTCCCTGCTGAACATCCGCCTCATGTTTGAGCCGCTCCCACACTTCATCGACCGCGTGAATGGCCGACTTATGAAACGAAACGATGAAATTTTGCCCGACAAACAAATCCACTTCCTCAGCCTCGAGCGTCATCCCAGCGATCGCATGGAGAACGACAAACAAGTAGCGGTCGTAAAAATCGAGCTTCGGCCGCTGCACATATTCCAAGCAGTCTTCAATCGCGAGCGGGTGAAAGCGAAAAAACGACGCGAGCAGCTCCGACTCCTCATCCGTCGGCTCATGAAAGTCGACCCAATACCAAGAAACGTCGGGACTGTTGACCATCGTAAGATCTACCCCAGCCAAAATCTCAAATTCTTTTGTCACGATACATGTGCGAATCATTTCCATCACCCTGCCATTGTTTCTTCTTTTTATCATAACCGAAAAGTCTGTTATCGCCCAAGAAAAAACGGGTATTCAAATCATGTAGAGAAAAAATTGACAAAAAATATTTATCGAAATTTTCTTTACATTAGCTTCAAAAACGAGGATAATATAAAAAAGGGAACCATTTCGTTCCCGTATAGGAGGGAATCAACGATGTACGAAAAACAATATCCAAACGAAGGCGCTGTCTTGTTCAACCAACCGGAAGAAAAAAGCAGCTACGGACCGATCGCCGAACAGGTGCTAAACGAAGCGATTTTCCAATTTCAGCGAAAAAAATTAATGGAGCAAATCGACGAGGCGCTCGCCGCCGGCAACAAGCCGCTGTTTTTGCAGCTTTCCGCCCAATACAATGACTTGTTGAAAAAATACGGCGCGTAAAAAGGAGCGAACGAAATTGGAGTGTGAATCATCCATCGCAACGTAGGCCCCATTTCCGTCTGCGGAAACCACCCAAACGGAAATGGGGCTGATTTTCGTTTTTCCGTTTGCGTTGAACAATGATACAATAGAGAAAAAAAGAAAGGTGGACACGCCATGAAACACCTCATTCAGCCACGCGTCCAATCCATCCAAATATCAGGCATCCGCCAGTTTTTCAACCTCGTCGCCGGCCGACCAGGAGTGATCTCACTGACGATCGGCCAGCCCGACTTTCCAACGCCCGAACATGTCAAAACCGCCGCCCAGGAAGCGATCGCCGCTGATTTCACCACGTACACCGCCAACGCCGGGCTGCTTGAACTGCGCCAAGCGGCTTGCCAATTCGTCGCTGACAAGTACGGCCTCCGCTACACGCCGGACGAAGTCATCGCCACCGTCGGCGCCAGCCAAGCGCTTGATATCACGTTCCGCACCATTTTAGAAGAAGGGACGGAAGTGCTCCTTCCCGCGCCGGTCTATCCCGGCTATGAGCCGCTCATCCGTTTGTGCGGGGCAAAACCGGTGTACATCGACACAAGGCCAAACGGGTTCCGTCTGTCGGCTGAGCTCATTGCACCTTATTTGACGGAAAAGACGCGCTGCGTGATCCTTCCCTATCCATCCAACCCAACAGGGACGGCGCTGTCGGCTGAAGAGCTGGCCCGCATCGCTTCGCTTTTGAAAGGACGGCCGATTTGGATCGTGTCTGATGAAATTTACAGCGAGCTCGTCTATCGCGGACGCCACCGCTCGATCGCCGAATGGCTGCCGGAGCAGACGATCGTGATCAACGGCTTAAGCAAATCGCACTCGATGACCGGTTGGCGCATCGGTTTCGTCTTCGCCCCGGCGTTCGCCGTTGAACAAATGATCAAAGTGCACCAGTACAGCGTCTCGTGCACATCATCGATCAGCCAAAAAGCGGCGCTCGAGGCGCTCACCGCCGGCAAAAACGACGCCGAGACGATGCGCGCCGCCTATGCAAAGCGGCTTGAGTACGCCTACGGTCGTCTCACCGCCATGGGGCTGCCGGTGGAAAAGCCGGACGGGGCGTTTTATTTGTTTCCGTCGATTGCCGCCTTTGGCATGTCTTCGTTTGATTTCGCCCTCGATGCCGTCGAAAACGCCGGCGTCGCCCTCGTTCCCGGCAGCGCCTTTTCCGACTACGGTGAAGGCCACGTCCGACTGTCGTACGCCTATTCGCTCGATGTGTTAAAGGAAGGACTCGATCGGCTCGAGCGGTACATTCAACAAAAACGGCGGCGGCCGTAATGGGGCGCGATCCACACCGGTTCTTTTTTAACATAATTCCGAAAGAAGTCTCCCACTTCAAGCAAAACGAAGTGGGAGTAGTTCACAGCTTGTTCCTCCTAACAGCCAAAACAGAGGCTAGTCGATACATCGCGAAAGAGGCCGGTGAAAAACGGTTGTTTCTTTTAAGCAATGGGGAATCGTTTGAAAGGCGATCCTAATGCGACAAGGCTTTTCTATTGGAGAAACGCGCTTGATCAGCGGCTTGCTCCCTTCAATGACCGGTCTCCTAAGAGGCCGGTGATGTACTCGTGCTTTTCCATCTCATTTCTCAACGAGAAAAACCTTGTTGCATCGGTCTGTTTTTTCACTCATTCTTCCATTGATGAAGGGAAGCAGCGACGTTTCACCAGCCTTCTAAACGTAGCTGGCGGATGCCGACTACGTTCAGGAAGTTGCGGGTGTCCAGCTCCGTGTCTGGACACCCTTTTCGTTCCTTATGGCACAAGCAGCAGCTTGCCGTGCGTTTTCCGCTCTTGAAGAAGTTTGTGTACCATCGGCGCCTGCTCAAGCGGGTAGACGCCGCCGATCGTCAGCTGCAAGCTCCCATCTTGCACCCATGAAAGCAATTCGCGCAAACTTTGTTCGTACAGCGCCCGCTTTCGCATGATTTGCGGCAAAAAGAAACCGATGACGGACCAGTTTTTCGCCATGAGACGAACCGGATTGAGACGCGTCATCTCTCCGCTCGCCGCCCCGTAGACGACAAGACGGCCGAACGGAGCGAGGCAATCGAGCGTCTGATGAAAGACATCGCCGCCCGCCATTTCCAAGGCGACATCGATGCCGCGGCCACCGGTCGCCTCCATCACGTCCGCGGCCCAGCTGTCTTTTGTATAATCAATGGCAACATCAGCGCCAAGCTGTTGGGCGAGCGCCCGTTTTTCCTCCGTACTCGCCGTGGCGATGACCGTTTTGGCGCCGAACCGTTTCGCCAGCTGGACGGCGATCGTTCCAACGCCGCCGGCAGCGGCGTGAACGAGCACGGTTTCTCCTTCCTCTAAGCGGCCCATCGTTTTGAGAATATGGTAGGCGCTCAGCCCTTGCACCGGCAAAGCCGCCGCCTGCCGAGCATCCATGCCGTCCGGAAGCGGCACGACCGCCCGCTCGTCAACAGCGACACACTCGGCGTAGCCCCCCGACTCAATCAACGCAACGACGCGCTGCCCTGGACGGACCGTTTGCACCTCCGGACCAACTTCGCAAACAACGCCGGCCACCTCCGTCCCCGGTATGAACGGAAGCGGCGTCGGCACCACGTAGCGCCCTTCCCGCCGGGCTGTATCGGCATAGTTGACACCGATCGCTTCGGCTTCGATCAATACTTGCCGACCTGTGGGCTTCGGCCGTTCTCCTTCGCAAACACGCAAGACATCGGGCCCACCGTATTCAACGAATTGGACAAATTTCATGACGATCTCCCCTCTTTCATGAATTTTGTTGGCGCGATATCGCGCAGCTCCAAACCGAACGATCCTCGTTCAAGTTTCGGAACGGAAGAAAGCGCCCCGTGCCGGTTAATGTAATCCACTTCTGATTCCAAACCGTACGCCGCCATCCAGCGGCCGACGCGCGCGGCGAACAATACTTCTTTCGCCCTTTCTTCCCCCGAATATTGCCGGTAAAAGAGCCATGCGGCCATCGCGCTGTCAGACAGCTTTGTCGCATCGATCCCTTGCTCGACGAGGCAATGCACGAAATAGCCGGCGCCGTAAAAGTCTTCGAGGCAAAAACGACCCGACGAGCCGGAGCAGATGGCGATAATCGTTTTGTCGCGATGCCACCGGCAAACATGCTCGCTGACCGCCGGGCTGTTCAGCAAACTCGCCGTGTATACCGCGCTCGCCGACTGCGCTTTATGAACCGCCACCGTGCCGTTGGTCGTCGACAACACGACCGTTTTCCCCGGGCAGATCGTTTGCAAAAACAGCGGCGCCGGGGGATGGAAGCCATCGATCGTCCGTCCCTCCCGTTCACCGACGAGCTCATAACTTTTCTCCGGCAAGTGAATCGCGACCGCCTTCGCCTCCTCGGCGTCGCGCACCGGGATCACCGAACGAGCGCCGGCCGAAAGCGCGGCGGCAATCGATGAGGTGGCAAGCAAAATGTCAAACACAACAGCAACTTTCCCATCAGCGAGCGCCGTCTCATCAATGTCTTCCTTGCGCAGCACGACATGCACGTTTGTCATCACGCTGCCTCACCGCCCCGTCGCCAGCTGCCATGCATGCTCGATAAGCGCGTCGACAAACTGGCCGAAATGGTGAAACCGCTCATCGTTCGTCTGCCCGCGGCGATAACGATAATAAATTTGCTGGCAAATGACCGCTAATTTAAAGTAGGCAAACGTCAAATACACGTGCACGTCGGACACATCGCGGCCGCTTTTTCTCGCGTACGCGTCAATAAACTGTTCGCGCGTGTAAAATCCAGGCCGGACGGTAGCCGGTGCGCGACCAAATCCATTTTTCACAAGCGGCGGATCATCCTCTTCAATCCAATAGCTCATCGCCACCGCCAAATCGGCCAGCGGATCGCCGACGGTCGACATTTCCCAGTCAAACAAGCCGACCATGTTAGTGATATCATCTTTCGCAAACATAGCATTGTTCATCTTAAAATCGTAATGAATGACCGTCGCCTCCCGCTGCGGCGGAATGTGGGAAGCGAGCCACTTCGTCAGCGCCTCAGCCGCTGGAACATCGTCGGTTTTCGCCCGCTCATACCGCTGAATCCATCCGTGCACTTGACGCTCCATAAATCCTTCCGGCTTGACCATGTGCACCAACCGCGTTTTCGTATAATCGATTTGATGGATGCGAACTAACGTCTCGACCATCGTTTCGGAAATGCCGCGGCAGACGTCTTCTGTCGGCACAACGCCGTCCGGAAAATCGTCGTCAATGACAACGCCATCACGCCGCTCCATCACGAAAAAGGAGCTACCGATGATCGACTCATCGTCACAAAAATACAGCGGCTTCGGCGCCAGCGGAAAGAGCGGATGGATTTCGGCAAGCCATGTGCTCTCCCGCTTCATATCATGCGCTTTCGGCGGCACCGGGCCAAGCGGCGGCCGGCGCAGCACCGCCTCCCACTCCCCGCAGCGGAGCAAATACGTCAAATTCGAGCGACCGGCGGAAAATTGCCGAATCTCCAGCTCCCCATCCGGCATGTCCGGCAGCACTGAGCGCAAAAACGCGGCCAATTTTCCAACCGGCAATTCTTCACCTTTGCGCACCGGAATAATGGCGCTCATTTCCCTCTCCCCCTTTTGGCGAGCGCGTTTTGTTTGGTCAAACATCGACAGACGAGCGACATGAACGGCGACCTTGACTTCTATGGCAGGCGCATGGTGCTTGTTAAGACGCCGGCCCCATCCCATCGATCAAAATGGTGATCATCTGTTTGGCCACTTCCGCATCAGTCAGCCCGCCGTCCGGGCGAAACCAATGGTAACTCCAATTGGCCGCCCCGAGCACCGTGAGCGCGGCAATCGATGGCGACAAATCGCGGCGCAGTTCGCCGCTTTTCATTCCATCCTCAATTAACGCCTGCAGCTGATAGCGAAACAAATCGCGCTTTTCCTTCACTTTTTGCAAATGCTCCTCGTTCAAATGTTTCATTTCGCGGAAAAAAATGCGCGCTTGCCGCCCTTGGCGCTCAACGTTGTGAATAAGCATATACACAATGGCATACAGCTTTTCCCGCACCGATCGCCGCCCGTCATTGATAATGCGCTGCTGTTCGCGAAGCAGCCCTTCAATGTAGCGAAGATGAATATCCATGAGCAGCTCTTCTTTACTTTTGAAATAATAGTAAAACGTCCCTTTCGTTACCCCAAGCGCGTCGACAATATCTTGAATCGACGTTTCGCTGAACCCGTTTTGCTCAAACAGTTCAATGCTGGCAGCGATAATCTTTTCCCTCATGTTCTCCCACCTCTTGCCCTGCGTCATCACTGCCAGCTATTGTACCATAAAATGGCCCGTCTTGCCGGGGGTGTTCGTGATGGCGACGTACATCGTCGGCACGCCGGGGAACACGGTCGGCTGCTTGTCGTGGATCGTCTCGAGCACTTCTTTCAGCTCAAAGCGTGGCAACAAAATGTTTTCCGCCCCTTGGTAAATCGCCAAGTTCATGCCGGACGTCATCGCGAATACGTGGAACAACGGAATGATGGTTAAATACCAATATTTTCCAAATTCAAACATTCCTTTGAAAAATTCGGCGCACTGCAAGACGTTGGCAAAAATGTTGCGGTGGGTGAGCATCGCCCCTTTCGAGCGCCCTGTCGTTCCGCCTGTGTATTGCAACACAGCGATATCATGCGCCGGCTCGATCGGCACCGGGCGCACTTGTCCATCCCCTTGGGCCAAAAACTGTTCAAACGTCACATCGCCTTCAGCGAGCGGGACAGAAGCCGGCGCCCCGAACTGGACAGTGACCGCCCGCTTGACGGCCGTCTCTTCTCTCACGGCCGCTAGACGCGGATAAAGCGGCGCGTAAATGACGATTATCTCCGCCCCCGAATCATTGAGCAAGTACGAAAGCTCACGCTCAACGAGCATCGGACTCACTTGGGTGACGATGGCGCCCGCCTGCAAAATGCCGTAGTAAGCGATGACGTATTGCGGGCAGTTTGGCAGCATGATCGCGACCCGATCGCCTTTTTGCACTCCGAGCGCTTGCAGGCTAGAAGCGAAGCGGTTGACCGCCGCGGCGAGCTCAGCGTAAGTGATCGTTTGGCTGTAAAACGTCAGCGCCGGCTGAGCGCCAAATTCCGCCGCCCGTTCATGCAGCACCTCGCACACCGTTTTGTTCGGAATCTCGATATGAAACGACACATGTTCCGGATAAAGAGACAACGCCCGTTTTTCGCTCATTATTTTTTTCCCCCTTCCATTTTGGATTACATTCCAGCAGCATGGCTGCCGCCATCAACGACAAGAAGCGCGCCGGTGACAAACGCGGAGGCCGGAGAGGCCAAGAACAGGACCGCGCCTTTTAAGTCATCGTCGCCGCCGAAACGGCCGAGCGGCGTATGCTCGAGCACTTTTTGGCCGACATGCTGAAGGACGACTTGGGACATTTTCGTCGGGAAAAAGCCCGGCGCTACCGCGTTGACGCGAATGCCGTGTTTTCCCCATTTGGCGGCCAAATCTTTCGTAAACGTAATGACCGCCCCTTTGCTCGTGTTGTAGCCGATCGTATTCAAAATGTCCGGATGCGTGCCGCCAAGACCGGCGACCGACGCGATATTGACAATGGCGCCGCCCGTTTGTTTGGCGATCATCACCTTGCCGACCGCCTGGCTCATCAAAAATGTGCCGGTGACGTTGACGTTGAGCACCTTTTGCCATGCCTCAAGCGGCATTTCCTCGACCGGCGCCCCCCACGTCGCCCCGCTGTTGTTGACCAAAATGTCGATGCCGCCGAACTCGTTGACGGTCGTTTCGACAACGTGTTTGACATCCTCCGGATTCGTCACATCGCACCGCAATGCGAGCGAACGGACGCCGAGCTGTTCGAGCTTTTCTTTCACCTGCTCGCACGCCTCAACCTTGCGCGAGCAGACGACGACGTTCGCTCCGGCTTCAGCGAGGCCGATGGCGATTTGCTCACCGAGCCCGCGCCCACCGCCCGTCACGATGGCGGTTTTTCCTTCGATTTTGAATAAATCCAGCACATGCATAAGCTCCTCTTCCTCTCCCTTATGGTTGGTATTGCCGCAATTCAAGCTTCGCCACTTGCTCTTTGTGCACTTCGTCCGGCCCGTCAGCCAAACGAAGCGTGCGCGAGTTCGCCCACATCGCGGCAAGCGGAAAATCGTTGCTCACCCCGGCGGCGCCAAACGCCTGAATGGCGCGGTCGATGACGTTGAGCGCGACATTGGGCGCGACCACTTTGATCATCGCAATTTCTTTGCGCGCCGCTTTGTTGCCGACCGTATCCATCATGTACGCCGCCTTGAGCGTCAACAGGCGCGCCTGCTCGATCTCGATGCGCGACTGGGCGATCCACTCGCGGATGACGCCGTGCTCGGCGAGCGGTTTGCCGAACGCCACCCGCGACTGCACGCGGCGGCACATCAGTTCAAGCGCCCGCTCCGCCGCCCCAATCAAGCGCATGCAATGGTGAATCCGCCCCGGACCGAGCCGGCCTTGGGCAATGGCGAACCCTTTTCCTTCGCCCCAAATGATGTTTTCCTTCGGCACGCGCACATGGTCATACGTAATTTCGGCATGCCCGTGCGGCGCATGGTCAAAGCCGAACACCGGCAGCATCCGCTCGATTTTCACGCCCGGCGTATCAAGCGGAACGATGATCATCGACTGCTGTTCATGTTTTGGCGCATCGGGGTTCGTCTTTCCCATGACGATGGCGACTTTGCAGCGCGGGTCGCCGGCCCCGGATGACCACCATTTCCGTCCGGTGATGACATACTCATCGCCGTCGCGAACGATCGAAGCGCGAATGTTTGTCGCATCGCTCGACGCCACATCCGGCTCCGTCATCGAAAAGCACGAGCGGATTTCTCCGTTCAAGAGCGGGATAAGCCACTTTTTCTTTTGCTCCTCGGTGCCGTAGCGGACGAGCACTTCCATGTTGCCGGTATCGGGCGCATTGCAGTTGAACACTTCCGGGGCGATGAGCGAGCGACCCATGATTTCGCAAAGCGGCGCGTACTCGACATTCGTTAATCCCGCGCCGTATTCGCTGTCTGGCAAAAACAAATTCCAAAGCCCTTCTTCTTTCGCCTTTTCCTTCAATTGTTCGATGATCGGCGGCACGCCGGCCCATCTCGACTCTTGGGCGTTCAGCTGCTCCTCATACACCTTCTCGTTCGGATAAATGTACTCTTCCATGAAAGCGCTTAATTTTTTGATCAACTCTTTCACTTTGGGCGAATAGGAAAAGTCCATCTGCTCCCCTCCTTTTATACTAACCGGTTGGTATGTCCTCTTACTACTACTATACCTTACCAAGAAACCATATTCAATATTTTTTGACGAATAATCACTGCACTCTCCGTCGGTCTGAACGGCTTTCCCCACGCCAACGCCGGCCTTCTAGCAGGACCGGGACTGAATCGAACATCCCGCTTCCGAGCATCGTTTCTCTCATCGAAAAACCTCGTAGCATCCGGTTTTCGTTTTCACCCGTTTGCTCATGGACGGGGAAAAACCACTGGTGTTCACCAGCTTGCTAGCGGCCAAACAGCAGCAAGCCCTAGCATTCGTCGCGCCTTAGGGGCAACGGACGCTAGGGCAGCCCAAAACGCGCGCCATCATTCTGACGCGTACCGTTTGTACAACGCCTGCGTGCCGCTGTTTTCCTCGCCGGCTTGTGCCAGCTCCTCGTAAAGCCGCTTCGCAAGCGCTAAGCCCGGCAGCGGCAAGTTCATCCGCTCCGCTTCTTCAAGGGCAATGTTCATATCTTTGAGGAAATGCTTCACGTAAAATCCGGGGGCAAAATCGCCAGCGAGCATGCGCGGCGCCAAGTTGCTCAGCGACCAGCTGCCAGCCGCTCCCTTGGAGATGCTTTGCAACACTTTCATCGGATCCAATCCCGCCCGCTTGGCATAGGCGATCGCCTCGCACACCCCGATCATGTTCGTGGCAATGGCGATTTGGTTGCACATTTTCGTGTGTTGGCCAGCTCCCGCTTTCCCTTGCAAAATGATGTTAGTTCCAAGCCGCTCAAGGATCGGTTTGCACGCCAAAAACACGTCTTCGTCACCGCCAACCATAATCGTCAACGTTCCTTCGCGCGCGCCGATGTCGCCGCCGGACACCGGCGCGTCCAATGCATGAACGCCTTTTCGCTTCGCCGCTTCGTAAATCGATTGCGCCAGCGTCGGCGTCGATGTGGTCATATCGATGACGTATGTTCCCGGCCGCGCGTTCTCCAAAATGCCGCCTTCACCGAAATACACTTGCTCGACATCGCGCGGATAGCCGACCATCGTCATCACGACATCCGCCTCCCGGGCCAAATCAGCGACCGTTTCCTTCCATGCCGCCCCCTCTGCCAGCAAGTCGTTTGCCTTTTCTTTCGTTCGCGTATAGACGAGAAGGGGATAGCCTGCTTTTAGCAAGTGGCGCGCCATGCTTTTCCCCATCACACCAAGTCCGATAAACCCGATTGTTTTCATGTTGTTTCTCCCCTCCGATCCGCTTTGGCGGGTGTTGGTCAAGGGCGAGTCTAGCTTTTCCACCTATCCCCCATGCTCAATGGGATCGTGCAGATTTCATGACCGTTTTGCCGCTACCGATCCGCTCGGCTTAGATGGCCTTCACCATGCCCCCATCGACAATGAGCGCCTGCCCGGTAACATACGAGTTCGCCTCTGACAGCAAGAAAACGACGATGTTGGCAAACTCTTCGGGAGTTCCGTAGCGACCGAGCGGAATGGCGCTTTTCATGCGCGCTTCCATCTCTTCTTTCGTAATGCCTAGTTTCTCGGCGTTCACCTTGTCCAAAAAGGCGACCCGTTCCGTCGCGATTCGCCCTGGGGCCACCGTATTGATCAAAATGCCATCCGGAGCGAGCTCCCCAGCCAACGTTTTCGTCAGCCCGACGATGCCGGTGCGGAACGTGTTGGATAAAATCAAGCCCGGAATCGGCTCTTTGATCGATGAGGAGGTGATGTTGACAATTTTTCCGCCCTTTTTCTTCAAATAAGGAAGCGCTTCGCGAATGAGCCGAATATAACTCAATAAATTGAGCTCGAACGCATATTGCCAGTCTTCGTCGCTCACCGTTTCAAACGTCCCCGCGGGGGGACCGCCGGCGTTATTGACGAGCAAATCGATCGTCCCAAACGTCTCCACTGTTTTGGCGACCAGCTGGCGAATCTCGTCCGCTTTCGTCACATCGGTGCGCACGTAAGCGACGCGCCCCTTATGTAACCCGTTCAGCTCCTCAGCAACCTGCTGCAGTTTTTCTTCGCTTCGGCTCGTGATCATCACGTTCGCCCCTTCGAGCACAAGCGCCCGGGCGATCGCCTTGCCGAGCCCTTGGCTTGAGGCGGCAACCAACGCCGTTTTTCCCGCCAATCCGAGTTCCATCGTCATCCCCCCAAAAAAATCATCGCAAGTCATAATATTCGCGGCTATGCTCGATTTTCCTTCTTTCGCCCCGCGAAAAAGCGGTCACGACTCCATACTCGTGAAATGAAGAATGGTCTTTGCGCCTCACCAAGAATATTGCATCCTTTCTGGCGAACGTTCTGCGTCGCTGTAGATGGGCAACTAAACGACCATAGACAAAGACCATTAGACAAACATCGTTTCCTCATTTAATTCTCCCCCTTGCTCCTGTATAAACACTTGAAAAGCAATATCAGGCTGTAGATGAGCATTTTTTATTACAATCATTTCCATTCTCTGAGAGACAAACAGGGTACCCCTTAGGCGACATGGAGCGGTTTTTTGATCACATCAATGGGAATCTCTTGCTTCGCGGCATCGTAGATGAACTC